>OWII01000065.1_pt1 | contig 83976 bp, 68 predicted proteins | sample 1732591 | NCBI WGS metagenome assembly OWII01 (sample SAMN05065732, study PRJEB22554) | human gut metagenome | biome: ENVO:2100002; feature: ENVO:00000062; material: ENVO:00002003 | host: Homo sapiens | place: USA | reverse complement strand
GCAGAATACGCAGACGGACGCAGATTTATTTTGTTGATAATTAATATATCTGCGTCCGTCTGCGCTCGTCTGCGTCATCTGCGTCCTATGAATACCGATATTTGACACACTCTACCTCCTTATTGTATATTTCCCAAAATCCCCATTGGTCCAAATCGAAAATACCATTGCGTCTAATTCGATTTTGTATCCCATGTAGATAAAATTACCCGCGGTAGTAATATTTTTTAAGAAACAGCTCTTTTTTGTAATGTGGTAGTAGCCAGTAGTATAGATATATTATTGGCAAATGAGGGGGATATTGTCATTTATTTCTGATTTTTCCTGATTGTCGTCCGGCTTTATCCTAAGAGTGGTTATGAACCGGTTTCAAGGATTATCTGTTGTATTACAAATATATATATATAAGGAAGAAATATGGAAAAATATTATCGATTGAGCAAAAAAGAGAGGAATGGAACTCGTGTATTTGGAGATTATATAAATGAACGTGCACATGATAAACGTCTTCTCGGGAAAGACAGCACTGCCGATCTGTATCAGGCAGCCGGTTATCATTTTCGGAATTTCTGCGGAAAGGAGAAATGTAGGCTATCGGATTTGAATTCGACTCTGATCATGGATTTTACCAATTATCTGCAATGCCTCCGGTTGAAGACGAACACGATCAACAGTTATTTGAGCAGTTTGAGGGCCATATTCAATGCGGCTTTACGGAGCCAGTTGGTTAAGGTGAAAGATCACCCTTTCGGTGAACTGAAACTGAAACGTGAAGTAACGGCCAAACGGGCAGTCTCGGTCGATATCATCAAGCAGATAGCGGCCGTGGATTTAAAAAAAGACAGGAAGTTGGAATTGGCTGCCGATCTTTCTTTGTTCGGTTTTATGGCCTACGGAATGCCTTTTGTGGATATTGTCCATTTGAAAAAGGAAAATATAAGTGGAGACGAGATCATTTATAATCGTCATAAGACCGGTGTCCAGATCAGGATAAAAATGACGACCGGCATGCAGCTCTTGATGGACAAATATCAAAACGAAGGACCTTATATCTTTCCGGTACTGACGGACGGGACCGATTACCAAGGGTATAAATTATTGTTGGCCGGTCACAACAGATCTTTGAAAAAGATAGGCGAGCTGTTGAATGTCCCGGCAAAACTCACGTCTTATGTCATGCGCCATACCTGGGCATCGGAAGCCTTACGTTGCAATATCCCGATAGCCGTGATCAGCCAGGCGATGGGGCATACGTCGGAAAAAACAACCCGGATCTATTTGGCCCAATTGGATGTTTCGGTATTGAACAAGGCTAATCAGGTGGTGACAGGAGGACTGGAAACGTTGTTGACAGGCAAGCAATGTCACTTATTTGCGAAATAAGTGCGATTATACCACAAATACCTGAAAAATAAAGCGTTTATTAAATGGGATTACCATGAATAAAACGGACTTTTGGTTTTCTAATACAAAGGAAGAAGATTAATTTTATTAAAACAAACATTTTATCTCGTTACAGATGGTTTTTTTACGAAATATAAAAGACCAAATGGGGGCTTATTGTGTGTTTTTATCTTTGAAAAACAATAATTATCTAAAAAACTTATTTCTGAATGTAACCCTCCTGAAGCATCTATATTTTTAACAGATTTTACTGTTTATATATGCTTTTTGTATCCTCTATAATCAAGCCTTAATTAAGCCTGTATGTTGTAATTATACTTTTAGTATTGGTTATTTTACTTCAAAATCTATGATTATTAAGGATAATTTGTCAAAAAAACATAGCCGAATCTTATTTCGCAAATAAGTTGATAAACAAAGTACACGGCTATAATATACAGAATGAACCATAAAATAATAGTAATCAATGAATAAACATAGCTTGGTTGAAATTATATCTGATCGACTCAATATGCCACATGAGCTGGTTTGCAGTGTGATCAATACGTTGGCCGACGTTATTGCAGACAGTCTTTTGGAAGAAGAAAGAGTCGTTATTCAAAACTTCGGAAGTTTCCGGTTATGGCATCAGGCCAGTCGGCCCGTGCGGAATCCGAAAACCGGAGAACCTATGATTTTCCAGCCACGAAACTCGGTCAAATTTGTCCCGGGGAAGCATCTGGTCGACCTGCTGAACCGGCAGGCGGACGATATGGAAAGCGACAAAGCATAAATATAATATAATCGATATATCCAATGAAAATAAACAGACTTGTTTTGTTTGTGGTTTTGATTTGTACCACATTTGCCTTGAACGCCCAGGAGCAGCACCGGATCGAAGATAAAGGAGCCGTCGTAGGTGTCAAAACCAATATTCCTTATTGGGGAACGGCAACATTCAATGCCGGAGTAGAAGTGCGACTGGCTAAAAAATGGACGTTGGAACTGGAAGCCGGGTTGAACCCTTTCGATGGAAAAAAGGATGACGGCAGTTACGGACGTTCATTGAAACACTTGCGTCTGCATCCGGAACTGCGCTATTGGTTCTGTGAAAGTTTTCATAAACATTTTCTCGGTTTGCATATCCCATATTTGCTGTACAACGTGTCGGACGTGAAGTTGCTCGGAGTGGAAAACGAGCGTTCGCAAGGCTGGGGGACGGGTGTCGGCTTCAGCTACGGATACCAGTGGCTGCTGTCGAAGCATTGGAATCTGGAAGCGACTGTCGGTGTGGGATACCTCTATCTGGATTACGACAAATATCCCTGTGCCAACTGCGGGTCCAAGATCGAAAGCGGGCACAAACATTATTTCGGTCCGACGCAGGCCGCTATCAGTATCATGTATTTATTCTAAACGAACTCCCTTATGAAACGCATACTAACGACAACTGGTCTTTTTTTAGGAGCTTGTTTTCTGCTTTCCGCACAGGAAACGGGAAATAACCGCTTGGTCATAGAAAGAAAAATGGTGGAACGTGCCGATTCCTGGCTGGTAGTGGACATGACGGTGGACTTGAGTTCGCTGAAAGTCGCTTCAGACCGCTCCATTCAGTATCTCCCAACTGTCCGTCGCGGCGATAGCCTGGCGGTACTTCCACCATTGATCGTAAACGGCCGTGCACGCCATATCCTTTACGAACGGATGGATCGCGACCGGATGGAAAACAATGAGTTCGAGGTCTATCGCAAGAACGGGACGGAGCAGCGCATGGACTATCACGCCCGTGTGGAGTTTCGCGACTGGATGAAGAAATCCGAATTGGTGATGACGATCGATACGTGCGGTTGCGGCTGGGACGCGATCGGCAACGGCGAGGCGAGCCTGTTCCCGATCAACATCGGCGAACCGTTCGTCTTGGCCCCTCTCATGGCCTATATCACCCCCGAAGCCGAGGCGGTCAAAGTGCGTGCCAAAGAGGGGAGCGCCTATCTGGACTTCCCGGTGAACAAGATCGAGATCTATCCTGAATATCGCAACAATCCGTTGGAACTGAAAAAGATCCGTGAGACGATCGAATCGGTGCGCAACGACAAATATGCCACGATTACGGAAGTCAGCATCAAGGGGTATGCCTCTCCCGAAGGCAGTTATGCCAACAACGCCTATTTGGCGGAACACCGTGCAAAGGCTTTGTCGGGCTACGTGCAGGGGCTGTATGACTTCGGCAGTGCGAAGATGTTGATCGATTTCGAGCCGGAAGATTGGGCAGGCCTTGAAAAACGCCTCCAGACGATCGATGTCGAAGCGAAAGACGAACTGCTCGCTGTCGTCCGTGCCGACGAACCAAAGGATTTGGACAAAAAAGAATGGAAACTGAGACAGGTGGCGGGCGGCGCTCCCTACAGATATATACTGCAAACGGTCTATCCGGCTTTGCGCCATTCGGACTATGTGGTGCAATATAAGATTCGCAACTTCACGGCCGACGAGGCGAAAGAGTTGCTTTATAGCGACCCGAAGCAGTTGAGCCTGAACGAAATGTTCCAGGTGGCGCAGACTTACGAACCGGGCAGTGATGCCTTCTGCGAAGTGTTCGAGATAGCTGTCCGTATGTTCCCGGACGATCCGGTGTCGAACCTGAACGCCGCCAACACGGCGTTGCAATTGGGCCGTATCGACCAGGCACGCCGTTACTTGGCCAATGCCCCGGATTCTCCCCAGAAACGTCTGGCCGAGGCTGTCGCCCTGCTTTTGGAAGGAAACCTCGATGATGCCGAAACCATTTTCCGTGCGCTCGAAAACGAACCTTCGGTCAAGGAACAGGCAATTTATAACCAACAACAAGTAAAACAAAAAAGGGAAGAGTTAAACTAATTCTATTTGATTCTGACTCTTTAATTATTAATCATTTAAAAAACATTTTTTTTGTATGAAAGTAAAGAATTATTTTTGGACACTCGCGGCGGCATTGGCGCTGGTCGGGTGTAGTGACGATCTGGAGACCCAAAAGGGGGGACCGGAGGAAGGAACTGAGCAGGCTAAAGGAGAGTACTATCTCTACTTTTCCTTGGATACACCGGAAACTAAAGCCAGTGATAATCCTACAGGTGGTGAAGAAGGTGACGGCAACGAAGCCGGTACATATGCAGAAAACTATGTAAAGAATGTAGCTCTGTTTTTTGTAGAACAGACTAAGGGTATTCAGGATGCAGGTGCTAGAATTGTTGGAAAACTGTTTATTGGTGAAGACGAATTGACGCATCCGGAAGAAACTGCGGCAACAACCAATTATGTCAAAACGGAAGAACCTATTTTGATCTCGGAGAACTACTATAACGTTATAAAAGATGAAATTGATAAAAAAAATACTCCGAGATATGCGGTTCTTGCTATTACTAACTTGGCTGGTGGAGAGGAAAATACTTTTTACAAAGGTATTACAGAAGGAACAAGTACTGTTAAAGCCTTACAAGATGCTGTTATCGCAGAGGGTAAGACTAACAACAACGGCGAAAAAGGATCTTTTGTCATGTCTTCATCTGGCGAAAGTTATGTCACTTTCGACCAATATAATAATAGCAAAAAATTTCCGGCAAAGTTGTCTGTAACAGTGGAACGTCTTTCTGCACGAATTGACTTTAAGGCTACACTTGTTGATGGACAGGCAGAGGCTAATCTCTATCCGATTTATGCAAAAGATAAGAATGGAAATACGGATGACAAGACCCAAATAGCATCTGTAAAATTAACAGATATGGCAGTTGTAAACCAGTTCAAGGGAAGTGTCTATGACTTTAAGAGGGTTTCTGTTGGTGATAATATTGATCAAATTACATGGTTAGGTGATGAAACACCGGCAGCTGGAGTTCAGACAAATTATGTATTAGATTATGATTTCAAATCTAAAACAATCAACGATGATGATGGTTCTTTAACAATGTCTGATACGGACAGATCCGGTATCTATGACAACCATGTCTTCGCTCGTAATACCACGACACATCCGACTTTGGCTGAATATTGGGCAACTTATTTTGCTGCTGGCTTTTCTCATACATTGACAACTAAGACAACGTATGGTCGTGTCCAATATGTAAATGAAAATACAGCTATTCAGAATGCACAGAAGAACGGCTATTCAACGGGTGTTGTTTTCAAAGGAACTGCTACAATCTTAAAAGCTTATGAGAGAAAATTCTCTTCTGATGAAGATGATTCTCAAACTTATGTTAAGGAAATAGCTTGGTCAACTGAAAACTTAGAGACAACAGATGTAATATATATGTATAAAGGGATGCCTTATAGAGATCTTGAATCCATTCAGCAACTTTTTGTACAGAAACCAATAGAAGGTGAATTGGAAGGTGATGTTGTAGATAAAACCGCTACCGGTTGGAACTTTGCTGGAAAAGCCGGTGAAGAGGCTGTTGCTGAAATTACCTCTTTGTCTGCATTGGAAACTTATAAGGGATACTTTGCTTCTACGGATTTAGGCTATAGAAAGTATTTGGATAACAAGTATGCAGAGTTAGCAAAGACTGGAGATGGGAGCCAGATCAAGTGGGATGATGTACAGACTGAAATTTCTTGGGAGACTTACAAGGAAGAGTTAACAGAAGAGACCCTGAACAATCTTTATGGCATCAAGAAAGGAGCAGGTAAGACTGTAGAGTGTTATTACCCGTATTGGATCAGACACTCTAATAATAAGGATGCACATACTATGGGTATTATGGAATTCGGCATTGTCCGCAATAATATCTATAAGTTGTCGGTAAGTAGCTTGAATGGTTTTGGTATTACAGAGTTGGATCCTGATACTCCGGATGAAAACTTTGAATTATATTTGGAGGTAGATCTTTATGTTAAAGACTGGGTACTCCGCTACAACGAAGACATCGAACTCTAATAATTAACAAAAGATGAGAGTGTGTCAAAACTATCCTGTTCCCGCGCTTGACGCGGGATCGCATTAAAGCCAGTTATATAAACATCAGATTGATAAGGCTTGCTCTTTTGCGGCCCTGCGAGGGGCGCGGGGACAAGGGGATTTTGACACACCCGCTCTTTTCCTTTTAAAATGAAAAACAGATTTTAAAACAAAGAATAGTATGAACAGTTTTTTCCATAAACTATCTGTATGCCTTGGTGTGCAGTGCTTGTTGTTGGCCACTTCATGTGATTATATGTATGACGGCGATCTGCCTCCTTGCGATTACCATCTTCGCTTCGTCTACGACTATAATATGAAGTTTGCGGACGCCTTCCAGAAAGAGGTGGAACATGCCACGCTGTTTATTTTCGACCAGTCAGGCGTTTTCCTGCAAAAACGGCAGATAGAAGGGGAAGAACTGAAACGCAACCGGATCGACCTGCCGCTCGATCCCGGCACCTACCAGCTCGTCACCTGGGCAGGGCTTTGCGACGACTGCAACCGGTGCAGCGAGATGCACCCCGGCACCTCGACCCTCGAGGATCTCTGCGTACGCACGCAATGTGACGAAAACCGCAACAACCCGAACGAGCTGTGCGGCCTTTGGCATGCCCTCGACACTTTGACCATCGAAAAAGACCAGACTGGCGAAAAAATCGTCAGCTTGGCAAAAAATACAAACAAAGTTCGCCTGATACTCCAGGACGCGAACGGCGAAAGCCTGAATGTCGACGACTTTGATTTCTCCATCACGGCAGACAACGGCCATATGCACCATAAGAACCAATTGATGGACGACGACGACATCACCTACCTGCCTTACCTCCGTGAAAACGTGGAAGTCGGCGCCGTATCGTCCTACGACGGCCTACCCTCGCAGAAAGTGGCCCTCGCCGAACTCAACACCATGCGCCTGATGGTAGCCGAAAACTATCGTCTGCTGGTCACCTACAAAAAACAGAAAGCCCCGGTCCTGAACATCAACCTGAATGCCTATCTGGCCCTTACGAAGATGCTCGAACATTCAGACATGAGCGACCAGGAGTTCCTCGACCGTCAGGACCAGTATGCCTTGGTGCTTTTCCTCGCACGGCAGGATTGCCCGGAATGTCCTGATCCCGATCCGGACCCCGATCCTGATCCTGATCCTGACCCAGATCCCGATCCTGATCCCGACCCGACGCCCGACTACATCTATATGTGCATCAGCGTAGAAGTCAACGACTGGGTGATCCGCAACAACGATACAGATTTATAAACCCCTATATAAGGTCAGACCTATGAAAACATACTATTTGTTAATTAATATATTACTCCTTTCGGCCGTGTGCGCCTCCTGCTCCAAAGATGAAGGAGGCAACACGCCGGAACCGGAACTCCCCGCCACTCCCAAACTGAGCATCGAGCTGAACAGCCGCGATATTGCGACGAAGGCTCCGGATGATTATACACCGACAAAGGAGCTTGAAGGGATCTATGATTATTACATCTATGTCGTCGATGCCGCAACCAACCAAGTGGAAGTGGCCGTTAGCGGAACAGCGCAATCCGTTGACAAAGTTTCGGTTGATGATATCGAAGTAGAAGAAGGCAAAAAATATGTTTTTGCTTTTGCCAATTTAGAGCGGATAGAAAGTGATCCTGCCATAACCGGTATTCTTAAATTAACAGAAGGAGCCTCGGCAGACGGAATCCTGTCCGATGATCAAACACAAGAAGTCCGTTTTTTCGCCGGAGGGGAAACAAATCCGCTTTTGGTGGATGAAACACGCCATATCCCGATGAGTGCATCGATGGCTTCCACAGAAGTATCTTCGAAAGAGAGAGGATATGTGAAATTGGACCTATACCGAATGTTCGCAAAAATAGAATTCGAGTTCACGAACAAATATGAAGGTGAAGTCGTAATCGAAAAAATCGAGATGGACGGATTCCAGAATGGTAACGTCTATTTGATGCCGCATAAGTTTTTCCCGGCGATGGAGGCTGAAATGGAAAAGGATGGTGTCGGTAATTATAAAGCCCAAGATAAACGAGACTATGCACCTTTCCTTCCTTCGGGTTCGTATGGGGAGATTGTACAACCTATCGTGTTGAACGGTGAAACTAAAATAACGTTAGATGCAGCACCGAAAAAAACGGAAGGAAGCACGCCTACTTATCCAAAAAGTTCCGGCCATATTTATTATGTCAACGAAACCGATCTGGCAACAACACGGGAGCAGACACCCTCAACTCGTTTCCAAATATCATTATTAATGACGATGGGAGATGAGAAGGTTACGAAACCGATCTCTTTGCCGGACCATAGCTACATCCGCCGCAACGACCACATGATCATCCCGATCACCATTAGCGACTACACCTTTGAACTGGCCGTCGGCAACAGCCGTGCCCCGATCGGCGGCTACCCCAAATATATGCAAGCAGGCGTAGCGGACGATTTCACCTGTACGCTGGAATATGCCGGCAAGACAGAGCTGTTTTTCAATTTGCGGGATGTGACAGGAGAGTTGGTTAAGGGGCTGACCACGGATGATTGTACCCTCACGGTGGTGGACGATCCGAACGATCTGATCGCTCCAAAAGGTAGTGATGGCCGACACAGCCTCAAGGCCGATGGGGATGGTACAGGCATTATCACTACGGAGATCAACCCGGACGCTTACGGAACTGCCATCCTGTCCCTGAAAATCAAATTGGTAGACCGTACCCTAAGTTACACCATCTACCTTGTACGTGAACGGGAAAACGCAGAAAATTAATAACATGAATTTATACGCACATATATGAAACGAATCAATTATATAATCGGAATCTGTATCCTCGTTGCTTCGCTGATTACTGCTGCGACGCAGGGATACATGCCCCTTAATGAAGGGATAGGGGAGGCGGAGACTGAGGAAAAAGAGACACAGCCACCGCATCAAAAACCTACATATTATTGGCCGAGGGGAGATGGATCGCTAAGTGCGGAAGTGAGAGAACCAGACAAATTTGATTCTGGAGAGATACTTAGAGATACTATTGTTAAAATGCAGGAAAAAGCTAAATATGACATAGATCTAAAAAATATAATACCCTCAGATAAGTATACCTATTATTGTATATATCGGAGTAGTTGTAATAGAGACAGTTCGTTATTCGGTGTTGTAGGAGGAAATACATACAGTATGGAGCAGAACAATAATGCCATACGTCCGTATCATAGACATAAATTTTATCTTTGGTACAAGACAGATACTGATAAGGATTTAAGAAAGTTGGTATACATGATGACAAAAGATGCAGGTCCCGATACACTTATAATGGAAGTAAGTACTTTAACGGATTATTATTGCGAAAAAGCGACAGGAAACAGGCCAACTGACTTGAATCAAGGGGGAGGATATTTTCGGAAGCCTTCACGTGTAGATCGGTACAGAATCATTATTGAAGACGATCGGAAGTTAAAGTCTCCGGGACAATATTGGCCGAATGGTACGGATAAGGTTGGTGTAAATCTTCCAGCTGATAATAATATAAGTAATGATTCAGTGCGGACTATTCCTTTTTCCGGGTATTTTTCCGAGACTATAGGTATAGGAGGAGAGAAACCGACGCCAAAAGATTTTGATTTTATTTGTTTTGTCGCAGATGCTGATATTGCCATTAATGGTTTAAACCCTTCTATAGGATTAGAGAACACTAAGCCGAGAAAATATAGGCAGACTGCTGACGGGAGGCAAGTCGCGGTTTGGTATCGGACTTGGTATCCGAAAGAAGGGGATAAGAGCCAGAATACGGGGATGTCTTGGACTGTGACTCCGACGGATAGGATGAAGGAAGAGTTCAAATGTGAATTTTATTATGGGAAAGGCTTTCTGACAGATGAAGAGATGGAGAAGCTTGCTGCTGGTTCCTTATTAGATCTGTCAAGTCTTGAAGATGTGAACAGGATTTCTTATACGTTCAAGGAAGAACTCCCGGCTGCTATTCAATATATAAAGGATGAGAACGTCCGTCATGAAAAAATCGATACCCTCTATGCTTTGCCGGGAGAACGGATTAAAATACTTCAGCAATCAAGAACTCGTGGTGGGATCGATGGTTATATTGCCTGGCATTCTCCGGATGCTCCGATAGATCCAAGTGAGTCTTACAAATGGTATAAGGAGCGTATAAGTTTTGATGTATCATCAGTAAATAACAGATTTGAATATTATACGAATGGTATCGCTTATTTCAGAAATAAAGCTGAATTAACAGATCTGAGTCAAGGATTATGCTATGTATATTATCATGTGGATCCCGACCTGGAGGAGGGGAAAACAAGAACCTTAATATGGGATGCGAGCAGTATGTTGGGGGCAAAAGTGTCCGGAAACCTATTGACGCCTCCTGACCAGGTTACTATACGCCATAAGTATGTCATCAAACATGCGGGAGAGCGTGTGCGACAATTGGAAAATGCAAAGGCTGAATATGCAAAGGCTGCCAATAAGATAGGCGAATTGAATACTGACGGCTTTTTCGAGCGATACGAGATACATACGCCCTATTACGGAAAAGACAACGGAACGAGTTTCCGATTGACCGAAACGCTATCCAATTATTATATTAGCGAGGAGTTCACGGACAGTTTGACGCTTCACTCGGCTTCCGCCAACAGTGTACGTTGGAGAGTGTATGATGAGTCCGGACAACCTGCGCGTTTTGACTGGTTCGGTGTAGGGAAGGAATCTACAGGGAAGGACTCTACAATGAATATATCGGAAAAAATAATAACCACAACAAAATGGGATGATAATGCATCTGGAGGTACCATTGAATGGCCTAATATTTTTTATTGCCGAAATTTAGGGTATGTAGAAAATAATGACAACGTGCAGAAGAAGTTTTATGTGACGGCTGAAGTCGGGAAAGACGGTCAAGAACCATGGTACCCGGTTTCCTTGTTGACGGTCTATCTGGAGCCTAATGCTGATTTTAAGACGGAAAAGGAGTTGATGGAAGAGGAGCACTACCGCCTCCAGGAGAATATCGAAAAGGACTATGTACTTCTGGACTCCATCAGTTTTGATGCTACACCGGGGGGATCGGCTGATTATAAGGTGATTACAGATCCAAGAGAGAATTATCGTAACAGCACGTTGGAGAAAGACCGTTCGGAATATGCCGTAAGTGCTACTTTTGCTTATGATTCAGGGAAAAGAGCCAGTGGTCTGAGAGGTATATTCCGTGGAGAGTACGCTTTGTTCAAGACTTTGAATGTCGCTGGTATTTCGACGCGTAGTCAAGAGTATGACGATTGGTTCTGTTCGGAAAAAGGTCAATATTATGTTAGCGTTTGCGATCGTCATTATGAATATAGGAAAAACCGTAATTTGCCTGATGAAATGGGTTTCTTTATGTACGTGGATGCTACGGATGTTCCCGGAGTGATTACCAAATTGCCATTGAACGAGAAGTTATGTGTGGGAACCCGTTTGTTAGTTACGGCTTGGGTTTGTAATTTGCAGGCGAAATCAGACCTTTCTATCGCGGCCGACCTCGGATTTACCTTCAAGGGGATTACGAAAGAGGGTGATGAAACCATATTGAATAAATTTTATACCGGAGCAGCCGCACAAGTCCCTTCCAATGGGGGAAATGATATTGCTAATCCAGTACCGGCAGAATGGCAACAAATTTGTTTCTATTTCGACATAAAGCCGGGAGAAGCCAATTATAAATCTTACCTGTTGGAAGTGGCGAATAACTGTCGCCACTCGAATGGTGCGGACTTCGCGGTCGACGATATACGGATTTACAAAATGAATCCGGAGTTGTATGTGGAACGTGAGGAGGCTTGCAGTGAGAATGATTTGGTGGTGCGTGCCGGATATGAACATCTCTTGGGAGTCTATGGAAAGACTGCCGGAAGCAGTGTGGAAACAGCGATCGATTCGACTCAGGACACATGGACGAAACAACTTTTGCATCTGGGGTTGCTTGATGACGAATTTAATGTGTATTATGCTTTTACGGATGGATATGAAAAAGATAAGCTTGCGAAGGATGTGCACTGGCTGTTTTTGGATTATAACAATAACGGTAGCCGGGATTCGTATGGGCGTGTGGTCGTTTCGACAAGTAAAAATTATTATACAGGATTAGTAAATATAGAAGAAGAGAATAAAAAGAGAAAAGCTAAAGCAATTTTGGGTTATAAAGAATTATATGAACGTTTTCATAGTGAAGGCAGTGTCTCTCAAGAAACTCTTGAGAGAGATCTGGCTTGGCAAAATGCTTTAAACCCGAATGTCTTGGAAACCCAAGCCACTAACTTGGATATTAAAGATTTATATAATTTGAAAGAACAAGAATTGGCTGCTACTCCTCGATTTTTGGAATTATCAAAATTCTTTTTTCAAGAGATTAAAGTAGCTCCTATCCAGCTATCTTGGCAAACCGAAGCCGACGAGGATCGGGACTTCATCACATTGGCGCATGTCACGAAAACAGTCCCTTCGCAACCCGAAGGAAAGAAAGCGGGAAGAGATGGTATAGACCATAGTAAAGATGAATTGGAGGTAGATAAAGAGTATCATGTCGGGCTGTTCAAGGATGAAGACTTTATGAATGGAAGTGACGGAGAAGTCAAAATGGACGAATGTTTCCCGGTAGCTCCTTTCCAAATCACCTATAATGGTATTTCTGTCTTTGTCAATACCGAAACAGAGATCAAAGATGCTACTGTCTGCTCGTTCAGCTCTGTGGATTTGTCCGCCAAGTTGAAATTTAGTTATCGGGGTGAAAAAGACTCTTTGACAGGTCAGGACGTTCCGATGGATTGGTATGTGGGAACTATGGTTGATGGTGTGTATACGAATATTACCGGTACTACTGATTCTGATTCTGTTTCTTTGGTGGAGGCGTTGAATGCTTTCCATGCAAAGTGTGGAAGTGGAGCCTACAGGGGAACAGTTGAGGATTTGCGTAAGATGAACGATTTTGAATATCAGGAGGCTTTGTTGCGTCTATGTGACAAGGAGTTGCTATATCTCAATCAGAATGATTTTCCTTTCGACGTGACGGAAGACCGGAGAGATATAGTTGCCATACCGAACGAGCTCGCAATCCGACACGCAAGTGAATATAGTTCTGTTATTTGTACGGAACCTAAGCATTTTACAATCAATGTCAACGAGAATACGCCGGAAGCCTGGCTGGGTAGTACGGATATCGACTATCCGGATGATTTCGAGCAGCCGGCCGTGCGCCTCGGATTGAAGGATATCGAGAACTGTCGTGATAACACCCTGACAATACCGATCCGTAAGGTCGAATTTTCTCCGGCGGGAGGAGGTGGTAGGCCTACTCAGATCGGTGTTGCTAAAGAAGTGGGAGAGAATGTTCGCAATATCCTATTTACAGGTACTACGACCGACGTACTATGGGCTAATCAAACCGGGAAAGTAGCGGAATTAGTATCTATCGATAAAGAAAAACTGGTTCTCCAATTTATCAATCTTAAAGAAGAGGGAGGTACTTTAAAAGACTTTACCTTCAAGGAAGGTTTCGAATATGAACTGCAAGTGCGCTTCCATGAATATGATGAGAATGGCAATTATATGGACAAAAATTGCGATGGCTTTATCAATTTCAAGATCAAGGTTGTTCCGGAATATGTGACTTGGGCAGGCTCGGAAGATAGCCGTAACTGGAATAACGACGGCAACTGGACGCGGTCTTCAGAACAAGATATATATAAAGGTAACAAATCTGCGGATAACGATGCGAGCGATCCTACCCGAACTGATTTGGAGAACAGTTTCGCCCCAATGAAGTTTACAAAAGTGACGATTAAGGACGAAGGCTATAATCCGTTCTTGCTGAATACGAAATGGAATGAAGGTGTTGTAGAAGGTGATAAAATAGCAGAGTTGGAAAACGAATCGGAACTGCCATATCTGGCAACCGACAATATCGAATTCGATCTGATGGTAACACGTCCTGAAGAAAATTCATGGAAGAAGTATTACGCCGATCGCTTCTACGCCAATACCTGCAACGAAATCTATTTCAAACCCAACGCTACCTTGATGAGCCAGCAATACCTGACCTACGACACGGCCCGCGTAGAGTTCGAAATGAAAGAAGACCAGTGGTATCTGCTTTCTTCACCGCTTAAAGGTGTAGTAGCCGGCGATATGTATTCGCCCAAAACCGATGGTGGACGACAGAAGACAGACGCTTTTGCTCCGATTGTATTCGATTATGAGAATGGAAAGAATGATCGTTTCGAACCGGCCTATTATCAGCGGAAGTGGGACAATACAGCTGTTTTGTATTTCCGTAATCCGGATAATACTCCTGATCCGGACTATCATGATTCTTATTTGGAAGCGGAATGGAGTACGGAATATAATGATGTGAGAGTCAAATATTCAACGGGAACAGGCTTTTCTGTCCATGTGGAGAATTTGCCAGGAGGTAATGATACCTCGTTGGTTCGTCTGCCGAAAGCCGACCAGGAATATTCTTATTATTCGAATCCACAAAAGGGGGATGTCGTGAATCCGGATGGTGCGCCTCAAAAAATTGATAGAGAAGGCAATAACGGTCGTCTGAATCCGGTAGATACCGCTGTTGTAATCGGAAATAGGAAAAAGGGTAGCACTTTGTTCTTGGCCGGGAATCCGTTTATGACTTATCTGGATATGAGTGAGTTCTTTAAAAAGAACACGCATTTAGAAAGTGTATATAGGGTGAGAGATGAAAAAGATCAGGAAGTCGTCGTTCAGGTTCAGGAGACAGGGACGGTTACGACTAATAGCCCGGACGGACATTCCGGAATCATCGCTCCTTTGGAAGGCTTTTTTGTAGAAGTGAAATCTACGGCTTCTTCGACAAAGGCTGGGACGTCGGCAGAAGAACAAAATGAACAGGTGGAAATTACGTTTGGTTCTGATATGCAACGTCCTGATAAAGAATCTGAAAATCTCCGGACACGTAGTGCGGCTTTGTGTGATGAACCGACCTTGTTTATCATTGCCCATCAGAACGGCAAGCAAAGTTCCGTTGCCTTGGTGAAACGCCAGCAGGCAAGTGTCGGGTTTGTCGATAATGAAGATGCTGTTGCGTTGTTGAATGTATCGGATCCGAAAACACCGTCGCTTTACTCGATCGCCGGTACGCAAGCCACCTGTATCAATGTAACCCCCGAAATGGCTAATATCCCGTTGGGCGTTTATAGTGAAGATGAGTCGGATGTAACGTTGCGCTTTGCCGGCCTCGAACATTTCGGCGACTCTCTCTACCTCTATGACGCCTTGAAGAATGAAGAGATTTTGGTCGATTCGCGCAATGCGGAAGTGACGGTGCCGGGGGCTACGCATGGCCGTTATTTCCTGAATGTTTCACGTAGCATCCAGGTGGAAAGCCAGATACGCGTCTATACGCCGATGCCGGGACAGGTGGTAGTGGCCTCTACGGCGGGAGACCTGTTGAAGAGCGTGCGTGTGTACGATCTTTCCGGTAAGATGGTCTCCATATTCGATCATCTGAGCACGACGGTGCATCAGTTCTCGTTGCCTGCCGGATTTTATATCGTATGTGCGGAAAGTGAAAGCTGTACGGAGAAAAGCAAGATAAGCGTCCGCTAATTGAAAGCTATCATTGGAAAAACAACTGTCATACTATCATACTCTGTTATCAATCCATTAAAAATCAATGGATATATAGAATGATAGATGGTATGACAGTTGTTTTTTCTACTATCATACTATCATAACATCAAGCATATTTTTTACCAAAGTATATAGCTTATTATTAAGCAACTACCTGCTTTTCCCTTTTGACATCCGGGCCTCGCTACCTTCGACATCCGGATCCGGGAGCCGTATAGATGGGGGGCGGAATTGAGCTTGAACGGGGGCTTGATGGAAATTTCTACCTGTTTTGTGCTAAATTTGTCCGCTACTTTCCGGATCAACCCAAAGGAAACAGACAAATCATGATAGTGGAATGATAGTAGCATGATAGTTAAATTTGCTACTATCATTCCTGTATTTATTGATATTCAATGGATAGTCGAAACTATGATAGTGTGACAGTATATATCGTAAACTGAAAGTTCATGCTGTGACGTGATTGCCTATTTTATTATTTCAAATATTCAAGAAAAAAATGTTCGATTTTGTCAAACGGGATTGCCGATAGGTTGTCGTAAAGGTCGACATGGCTGGCACCGGGGATGATCAGTAACTCTTTGTTGTCACCCGTCAGTTTTTTGAATGCGTCTTCGCTGAAATAGCGGGAATGGGCTTTCTCACCATGTATCATGAGTACGGCACTGCGGATTTCGTCACTGTAAGCGAGTAGGGGCATGTTGATGAATGAAAGAGCCGATGTCTTGTTCCATCCTCCGTTGGAGTTGAGTGAGCGTTTGTGATAACCACGGCTGGTCTTATAATAGTCGTGATAGTCTTTTACAAACCAGGGAGCATCATCGGGCAGCGGGTCGATCACTCCACCGGCAAGTGCGTATGAGCCGCTCTTCGCGTCTACCGTACGTTGTTCGTTGAGCTGGCGGCGAAGTTCATGGCGCTGGTTGGCATCCATGGAGTCGAAATAACCGTTTGCGTTTACCCGGCTCATGTCGTACATCGTGGAAGTGACTGTGGCCTTGATGCGGGTGTCGATCGCGGCAGCGTTGAGCGCCATACCTCCCCATCCGCAAATACCGATGATACCGATGCGTTCGGGATCGACATCATCGCAGGTAGAGAGGTAATCCACAGCTGCGCAAAAGTCCTCGGTGTTAATATCGGGAGAGGCTACATAGCGGGGTGTTCCACCACTCTCTCCGGTGTAGGAGGGATCGAAGGCGATGGTCAGGAAACCGAGTTCGGCCATTGTCTGTGCGTAGAGGCCTGCCGCTTGTTCTTTCACAGCTCCGAATGGGCCGGATACCGCGATAGCCGCCATTTTCCCATTTACATTCTTTGGTCTGTACATATCGGCGGCAAGCGTGATGCCATAGCGGTTGCGAAACGTTACCTTACTGTGATTCACTTTATCGCTCTTCGGGAAAATCTTATCCCATTCTTTTGTCAATTCTAAGTTTTCCATTACTATATTCTTGTTATCAGTTTGAATTATATTCTCTTCAATTATCCTGTTTCCAGCCTCCATTGCCGTGGCTCCAGCCATCAACAATGCCCATGTTATTATTTTTTTCATATCTTCCGTATTGATTGGGCCGGTATGCTGCTAAAAATGGCATTGACCGGCATATTTTTGAATTTATTGCATTGAATTTTTTGCAAAGGTCGGCATGTATTCTTTTTCTTTTTGTAGATAAATTACCGATATTATGCCCCGGATTACTGTTTTTGCTGATATACACCAACCTATTCGTTTACATCGTCAGCAAAATCTGTGTCCGGTTTAGAAATAATGAACCTTCTGACACCGGCTATTGGGAAAATATCTGTACATTTGTCGAAAATCTTTTATAAACGTAAAAACAAATAAACATGGAAAACACAAACTCTGCTTCAAAAGGGTATCTATTCCCTTTGGTTGTTATTGGCGTACTTTTCTTTATGATTGGCTTCGCCTTAGGTATTAACGGATTGATTATTCCGTTCCTGCGTACTGCATTGGATCTGACTACTGCTGAATCATACCTGGTTTTGGCAGCGACTTTCTCCACTTTTGTTATTTTCGGTTATCCTTGCGGACTTATTATCAAGGCGATCGGATATAAGAAGACGATGATCCTGTCTTTTCTGTTTTTTGCCGTCGGATTGTATTTGTTTATTCCATCTGCCGAAAATAAGAGTTTTTCCATGTTCCTGCTTGCCTCTTTCATAAGCGGTATCGGTAATACGATGTTGCAGGCAGCTGTGAATCCTTATATTACGATTCTGGGCCCGTTGGAAAGTGCTGCCACCCGTATGAGTATGATGGGGATTGCCAATAAGGCTGCTTGGGCGATCGCTCCGATTTTCCTTGGCGTATTCCTGAACCTGAGCGACGTGAAACTGGAAGATATCAAGATGCCGTTCTATTTCATTTCCGGTATTTTTGTCGTTTTGGGAATTCTAGTTGCATTTGTCCCGCTGCCGGAAGTAAAAGCGGAAGGAGAGGATGAAAACGATACGGAGTCGGCTGCCTCTGCTTATGCCTCCAATAAGACGAGCATCTGGCAGTTCCCGCACCTATTGTTGGGGCTGGTATCGTTGCTCTGTTATGTCGGCGTAGAGACACTCGCGATGGCAAGTATCGTGGATTATGCCAAATCGATCGGACTGGCGGACCCGCAGGTCTACACTTCGTATACGGTGATCGGTATGGTGGCTGGGTATCTGGTCGGCGTATTTTTCATCCCGAAATATATTTCACAGGAGAAAGCGATGTTTATCTGTGCGATTATCGGTGTGGCCAGCTCTTTGTTGGTCGTATTCCTTCCTGTACATGTTTCTATCTGGTTTGTCGCGCTGTTAGGTCTTGCCAATTCTCTGATGTGGCCGGCTCTGTGGCCATTGGCAATGAAGGATTTGGGAAAATTCACCAAAACCGGTTCTTCCTTGTTGGTAATGGCTATTGTGGGCGGTGCCATCTTCCCGTTACTGTTCGGCTGGCTGGCCGATGAATTTGGTGATTTGCAGCAGGCCTACTGGATCTGTTTCCCTGCATATCTGATGATTTTCTATTATGCGTTAAGCGGACATAAGATCCGTGTATAACCGGATCATTCAGAATACAAAATCTCCCGGAAGGGGATGTTTGTTAGTTTGCTCTCAATCCAAGCTGTGAAATCAAAGGTCTTGAGAAGCTGTTTTTCATATTTGTCCTGTCGGATACGTGTGATATCCTTTTGGTATTGTGCCCACAACTTTTCCCGATCTTTTCTATAGATGGGCAAGGGGTGGGCCATCAGGAAGCGGAAAAGTAGTTTTTCGGTGATATACATCTGCTTCTCGTAGCTGATTGTCCGCTTGATGGAGCTTATTTCGTTTGCAAAAAAGTCATAGTTCCCCAGTTCCGCTTGGATCAGGAGGTTGACGAGGCGGGCTGTTTTGTAGGACGGCAATGTGTGGAAGGATTTGTCGGAGCCGAGTATCTTTTTCATACTCTTGCGAGCTTTTGACGGTTCTCCCAGGCAAAGATGAAGGATGGAAGAATAGAGAGCCAGCTTTAGCTGGGTTTCCGGTCTGGTTATGGATGCTTTCTTTGATAAAAAGTCGGTATGGGCTTCGGCAAGATGCGTTGCCGCTTCAAATTGTCCGGTGTTGAGCAATCCCGAAAGTTCATACAGGTAGGAGTGTCCTTGTACTTCCATCAGGAACTCTGTAGGGTGGTTGCCCGTGCCGATTTCTTTCAGTTTGGATAAGAAAAAAGGCATTTCCCGATATAATCCGGCAACATGCAGGCTGTTCAGTACCCCCTCTATAGCACTTAGGTAGTAGATCGGTGGGTTGAGGATCAGATGGCGGTTCGTTTCGAAAAGCGCGATCAGTTCCTGGTAGAAACGGATTGCCGATTTATAGTTTCCAGCATTCAGGTAATAGGTAGCCTGGAACAACAGGTGAAGTTTGTGTGCCTCGAATCCCTGGTAGGAATGGTTGGCGATTAGGTTCAGTTCGCTTAAAACAAGATCGTTCAGATTCTCTTTTTGCTTGTTCGAACGGGCGTACCCTTTATAGGTGATGCGGTGTTTCAAAATATCGTATAGTTGCAGGTGGAGGTTCGTGTTGCGGGCATATTTCATCACGTCGTTGATTTGCATTTGCTTGCCGACCAGCTCTTTCTCGCTGATGCCTTCGAAGCCGAGCGTGCTCAGATATTTCAATTCCGTACGATAGATCAGGAGGAGCAGCGGGTCGTTTTCATATGTAGTGGCCAGCTTCTTTGCTTTTTCCAATTCGACAAATGCATTGTTGAAAAGCTCCCGTTCGAAAAGGATACCGGCTTTTGTGATATAATTGAAAATTGTCGTCTGTATGTCCTGTTTTTCCCGCAATAGGACAAGGCAATCCAACAGTACCCGATAAAGATGTTTGGCCGCCATCTCAAAGCTTTTTTCGTTCACTTCGCTGCAAAACTTCTCGTATATTTGTTCGGCGGAGAAACCTTCACAGGCCAGGTCGTATAAAACCATATAATGTTTATCCCCGTTTTGCAGGTTGGTATAGAGACGGATATATCGTTTTTCCGCTTTGGAAAGCGACTGAATCAATAGGATGATCTGGTTGAGCTTTGTGGCCTGTTTCATAAACTTATCTGCTTGTCTGTAAGTTATATGTCTGTGTATACTTTTTACAAAAGTAAGATTTGGGTTTATCTTTCCCAAAGAATTATGTGGAAAAAAGAAGTGATATATGTATTATATTTGTAACGCTTCATAATTTAATACGAAATAGAACATGGACACAACACAAACATCCAGGCGACAAATCCTGGTGGTCGGTAGCAGCAATACCGATATGGTTATAAAGGCCGCTCATCTGCCTCGTCCGGGTGAAACGATTTTGGGTGGAACATTCTTTATGAATCCCGGAGGAAAAGGGGCAAACCAGGCTGTGGCGATAGCACGTCTGGGAGGTCCCGTCACTTTTATATGCAAGACCGGAAGCGATATTTTCGGTCACCAGTCACAGCAACTTTTCGAGGAGGAGGGCATTAATACCTCTTATGTCTTTTCGGATTCCGGGAACCCTTCTGGCGTAGCCTTGATCACAGTGGACGAAAAAGCGGAAAACTGCATTGTCGTCGCTTCGGGTGCGAATGCCAACCTTCTGCCGTCTGACCTGGAGAAGGCGGAGGAGGCTATCGAGCGAGCCGATCTGGTCTTGATGCAACTGGAGGTTCCGATGGAAACCGTATGCTTTGTCGCTGATATCGCTTGGCAAAAAGGGAAGAAAGTGATTTTGAATCCAGCTCCGGCACATCCGTTACCGGCGGATCTGCTCCGTCATTTATATTTGATCACGCCGAACGAAACGGAAGCGGAAATGATTACTGGCGTGAAGATCACAGATGAATCATCGGCTGGTGAAGCCGCTCGTGCCCTTTCGGGAATGGGAGTGCAGCATGTCATTATTACGCTGGGATCGAAAGGTGCACTTATTTATAGCAACGGAAAGGCCGAGATGGTTCCTGCCCTGAAAGTGGAAGCTGTCGATACGACTGCTGCCGGCGATGTGTTCAATGGTGCTCTGACTGTCGCCTTGTCCGAAGGGCGAAGCTTGAAAGAAGCCGCCCGGTTCGCTTGCAAGGCTTCGGCTATCTCGGTGACACGTGTTGGGGCACAGTCGTCTGCTCCTTATAGGAACGAAGTGGATATTTTCGGTTGATATAAATCTTATTTTGTTGCTAATCGTGCTTGACGGAACCGGAATCGTGCTTAAAGGTTATGTGTGTGCTGCCGATGAACAATATGTGACATTTATAAATTTAATAACATGAAGAAATCAATTCTTTTTATCTGTTTGGCTGCTTTGCTGGCGGCCTGTTCTGGAAAACCGGCTGCTACTGCTCCGGAAGAAACAATGGTGCAACCTGTCAATCTGATACTGGATACGGACTTGGGGCCGGATTATGACGATGTAGGTGCGATGGCTCTGATGCATGCGTTGGCAGATAGCGGGCAAGTGAATATTTTAGCGACTGTTTCGTCCAATAAGGACGAGCATGTCGTACCCTGCATAGAAGTGCTGAACACCTATTTCAACCGGCCGGATATCCCTGTCGGTGCTCCGAAAAGCGAAGGAGGTGCTTCGCTGACCACTTGGCATAAGACGAAGTGGACCGAAGAGCTTCCGGATCGTTATCCACATGAAACGGCAAAAACCTCGGATGCTCCGGATGCAGTGAAGGTCTATCGCCGGATTTTAAGTACGCAGCCGGATAGCAGCGTTGTGGTCTGTACGATCGGCTTTTTCACCAATCTAAAGGACCTTTTGCTTTCCGGTGGTGACGAGTATAGTCCGCTTTCCGGCCGTGATTTAGTTGCTAAGAAGGTGAAACGCGTGGTCTCGATGGCCGGTTTGTTTCCTGAAGGGAAAGAATTTAATGTCTATTGCGATACTCCGGCATCCCGTGTAGTGGCGGAGCAATGGCCTACAGAAATCATATTCAGTGGTTTCGAAATCGGGAATGTGATCTTTACCGGAAAGAAGCTGGTGCAGATGGATGTGAAGGGCAGCCCGGTGAAAGACGCCTATTTGCTTTGTTTTGCCGAAGGTGATCCGGACGGCCGGATGAGCTGGGACCTTACGGCTGTGCTGGTGGCCGTCAAGGGGTATGAACCCTATTATAATGTAGAGCGCGGGACATTCCGTGTCGTGAATGATGAAGGAGCCAATAGCTGGACACCGGACGGGAAAGGCAGAGACCTTCGCTTGATCGAGAAAGTGCCGGCGGCGGAAATGGCTGTTCTGATTGAAAATTATATGATGCATCAACCTGTCTCAAAATAAGAAAGTTATGTTTATAGTACAAGATTATTCATTAGCGATCCTGTTTTGTGTTGTCACGATGCTCTGCTGGGGATCGTGGGGAAATACACAAAAGCTGGTCTCGAGGACTTGGCGGTATGAGTTTTTTTATTGGGATTATGTGATCGGCGTGTTGCTCTTTTCCATTTTTTCCGCTTTTACACTGGGTAGTTTTGGCTCTGAGGGACAAGGGTTTCTATTTAATTTGGCACAAGCCGATATGGGATCTTTAGGGAGTGCTTTCGTGGGTGGCATTGTCTTTAATGCTGCCAATATCTTGCTGTCGGCAGCTATTGCGATTTGCGGCATGTCGGTGGCTTTTCCGGTCGGGATCGGGCTGGCGTTGGTATTGGGCGTATTGGTTAACTATTTCGGAGCGGCTAAAGGAGAACCTTTGTACATCTTTATCGGTGTAGCCCTGATCACGGTTGCCATCCTGTTGAACGGGTTCGCGTATAAGAAAGCGTTGGTCGGATCGAAGAAAGTATCGGGCAAGGGTATCTTCATTTCTATCGCAGCAGGTGTGATCATGGCTTTCTTCTACCGTTTTGTTGCGGCTTCGATGGATTTGGGCAATTTTGCAGAGCCCTCACCGGGTAAGCTGACACCTTATACCGCTGTGTTTATTTTCTCTTTAGGCGTGTTTATTAGTAATTTCCTGTTTAATACGATTGCCATGAAGCGTCCGGTGGAAGGTGGGCCTGTTTCTATCTCCGGTTATTTCAAAGGGGATGCCAAGACGCATTTGGTGGGTATGTTGGGAGGTGTTATCTGGTGTATCGGTCAGTCTTTCAGCATGATCGCTTCGGAGAAAGCCGGGGCTGCCATTTCGTACGGTTTGGGACAGGGGGCGACGCTTGTATCGGCACTTTGGGGGATTTTAATATGGCATGAATTCAGAGGAGCTCCACGTTCTTCGGATTACCTGAATGCCGGAATGTTTGTCCTGTTTGTGATCGGGTTGGGCTTCCTTATTTATGCCGGAGCATGACGCCAGAGTCTAAAACAAGAGTGGTTCCGGGTGGAGTTACAATAATTTTGATGTGTTTTATCCCAGCTATAAGTTATTTATCGCGAAAAAGCCTTACATTTGTCTTAGTTTCTTGTTTATTGGATATGTACAAAACTAAAAAGCAGGCTTTATGAAAGAGGATAATGATATTTTCAAGAAGTTCCGGGACTCTTTTAGTAAGATTGACGGACATTTCCATATATTAGAACAGCGTGTACCCGTAGAACGGCAGATGGAGTATTTTAAATATTCGGAAAAGATCAGGAAAGATCAGGATAAGCCGGATATTTCGAAAATGGATTTTTCGGTTTTCGAGGATAGTCTGGACGATCCCGAATCGACTACGGAACATAAGAAGTATGTATTGTCTATGCTTGCTACCTCACGGCAGGTAAAAGCATACCGGATACTGGAAGAATATGCCCAAGCTCCGGACCCGGATGTGGCGGATTGGGCATATATGGCTTTGATGGAAAGCCGTATCGCTCTGGAATCCGAGTTGTCGGACGAGAAGCAGATTTACATCTCTACCGGCTTGGGAGGAAGAGGGGAAAAGTTGCGCTTTTATGTGCTGATCCTGGCGAATGAACTGAAACCGTTCCTGGAGTATCAGAAGAAAGTGATCGAACGTGAATTTCCTTACTCTCTGGAAAATGCGGATTGTGAAATCGAGCGGTTGACAATAGGTGAAAAACATATGGAACTGGTTTTCCTGATCCCGGTCCGGACAGATATCAAGCAAACGCTGGATAAGGTGATCAACGAATGTAACCAGTATGGGAACTTTCTTTCGCAGGTCTTCACGATAACGAACGTGAAGGAGCTGTCGGCCGAGGAAGTGGAAGAGATTATAAAAAAGAATGGAGGAAACAGTCAAGCAAGCCATTAAATATGGTATAGTGGGAGTGAGTAATACGGTGATAACCGCCGTTGTCATCTGGATCATGATGAAGTTGTTCGGATGTTCGGATGTCGTTTCGAACATGGTCGGTTATATAGCAGGCGTATTGAATAGTTTTATATGGAATAAGCAATGGACATTCCGGAGTTCGGCTGGATGGATCGGCAGTGCCGCTCGTTTCGGAGTCGTGTTCGGGGTGTGCTATTTGTTACAATTGGGGCTTTTAGTGTATGTCCTGAATCCACTCCTATCGATCGATCCTTATTATAACCAATTGATAGCAATGGCTTTTTACACGGTGATTAATTTTATCATGAATAAGTTTTATACGTTTAAGGCTTAAATGCAGATGAAGAAACTTGCGGTCATAGTCCCTTGTTATAACGAGGAGTTAGTTATTGCCGAATCATACCGGCGTACACGGGAGGCGTTGCAGAAGCTCCCTGTTTTAACGGAAATTATCTATATCAACGACGGCAGTAGGGACCGGACGCGTCTGATGTTGGACGAGATCGCGTCTTCCGATCCGCAGGTGAAGGTGATCCATTTCTCCCGTAACTTCGGACATCAGCCGGCTGTTACGGCAGGTATCAATAATTGTGATGCCGACTTGGCTGTCATCCTGGATGCCGATATGCAGGATCCTCCCGAACTCATCCCTTCCATTCTTGAATTGCAGGAAAAAGAACAGGCGAACGTGGTTTATTGCGTCCGTAAGTCCCGCGAAGGGGAAGGGCTTTTCAAAAAAGTGACAGCGAAAGCTTTTTACCGTATGCTGAACTATATGAGTGATGTGAATTTCCCGTTAGATACAGGTGATTTCCGCATGATAGACCGGAAGGTGATGGATCAGTTCGACCGTTTTCAGGAGCGGGGAAAATATATTCGCGGACTGATCAGTTGGGTTGGATTCAAACAGGTTCCTTTTTATTATGAACGGGAGGCACGCATCGCCGGAGAGACAAAATACCCGTTCAGCAAGATGTGGAAGTTTGCTACCACCGCCATGCTTTATTTCTCCAAGAAGCCGTTGCGCCTGGCGACAAGCTTGGGTTTTATAGCCGTATTGGTCGGTATCATACTGGCCGTCTGGTTCACCTTAGGCAAGATATACGGCTTTAGTAATGCAGAAACAGGCTGGACCTCTATCATGACCTCCGTTATTTTCTTTGGAGGTGTCCAATTGTTGACGGTTGGTGTGTTGGGCCAGTATGTCGGCATCTTGTTTGACGAGATCAAAGCACGTCCGGAATATATTATCGACGAGAAAAAGAATTTCTGAACGGATGGATTACCGAACAAATCTGAGTCACCAGTCTACGGATATTTTCTTTGGCAAACTCCGGCTTCATGGCGTTCTCTAAGGAGACTGGACCGGGGGTGATTGAGAATACCCCCTGAAAGCCGGCCCGGTTCATCTGATCCGCATCTTCTATACTTCCTGCAAGTACGATGACAGGAATATTCTGTTTCCGGGCCTCTTCCAGGATACCGGAAGGCACTTTCCCCATTGCCGTTTGCCGATCGGCCCGTCCTTCACCGGTAAAGATCAGGTCGGCCCCCTTTATTTTCTTACCGAAGTCCAGTGCGTCAAGCATCAGACGGATACCCGGTTTCAACTCGGCATTTAGGAACGCGAGGAAACCTCCGCCCATTCCTCCGGCTGCTCCGGCTCCGGGGATATTCGAAATGTCTTTGCCTGTGGCCGACCGGATAACCTGTGAAAGCGCCTGCATACCGGCTTCCAGTTCTTTGACCATCCTGGCATCGGCTCCCTTTTGCGGAGCAAAGACATATGCAGCTCCATCAGACCCGCAGAAGGGATTGTGTACATCGCAGGCAATTGTGAAGCGAGTTTCCTTTAAAGCCGGATGTACGGCAGATGTATCAATGGAGGCTACCTGCGACATGATCTTGCCGCCTGTTCCCAACAGATTTCCCCGCTTGTCCAGAAAACGGAATCCTAAAGCTTGCAGCATCCCTAATCCTGCATCGTTGGTGGCACTGCCGCCTATGCCCACGATAAAGCGGCGGCAACCTTGTTCGAGGGCATCGAGAATCAGTTCCCCCGTCCCGTAAGTAGTCGTTAGCATCGGATTCCTTTTTTCTTCGGGAACCAAAGGTAAACCGCTGATGGCTGCCATCTCGATCAGGGCTGTCTGCCCGTCTCCCGAAATACCGTACCGGGTCTGAATAAGTTCCATCAAAGGTCCGTGTGCCGGCAGGGTTCGATATTTCCCTTGTGTCGCGGAGATGAGTACGTCTAACATTCCTTCGCCTCCGTCGGCGATCGGAAACAGCAAGATTTCGCAATCGGGGAAGATCGTTTTGATTCCTTTCATTACCGCAATCCCGGCTTCTTCCGAGGTCAGGCAGCCTTTAAAAGAGTCGATGGCTATTACTATTTTATTCATTTTATCCGTCTTATAATACTTCAGATGATTTGTGAATTCAAATGTATCTAAAGTTTACGAGAAATGACGGATTCCCGGTTGTACTTTTTGACGCAGTTTTTTCATGTCCCTGAAAAGGAAAACGGTTTATAAGGACAGAACAGGGAATATTGCCAAATCTTAGGGCAAAATCACTATCCTCTGAAATCTAAAGGCTGTGTATTTTTGTACCATAGAAAAAACAAAACGATAAATAGAGGCTTATTGGGAACAATTAGGTTGAAGGAAATGTTCCTTAAGTAGAAAATAAAAAGGAGGAAAAACAAAAGATGAAAAAGTATGATGCAATCATCATTGGTTTTGGTAAAGGCGGAAAGACGCTGGCTGCTGATTTAGGCAGCCGCGGATGGACTGTCGCCGTAGTGGAACGTTCGAAAGAAATGTACGGCGGGACATGTATTAATATCGGATGCATTCCGACTAAGACATTGGTGCACCTTTCCAAAGTGGCGCAGTATTCCCACTTCACGACATTCGAGCAATATGCCGATGCGTTCCACAAGGCAATCGAGGAAAAAAGGAAGATCACGGCTGCTTTGCGTCAGAAGAATTTTGAGAATCTCGACAGCAAAGAGACGGTAACTGTTTATACCGGTGTTGCCTCGTTTCTTTCCCCAACGGAAGTGGAAGTGAAAACCGATCGTGAGACGATCGTACTGCAAGCTGGTAAAATATTCATCAATACCGGTGCCTCCACCATCATTCCCAACATAAAAGGGATCGAAGGCAACCCTTTCGTCTACACCAGCACTTCGATCATGGAACTGGACCGGCTGCCCCGTCGTCTGGCGATCGTGGGAGGTGGTTATATCGGACTTGAGTTTGCATCTATTTTTGCCAATTTCGGATCGGATGTGACGGTTTTAGAGGGAGGCGACAAGTTTATTCCTCGTGAAGACCGTGATATCGCCGATGCCGTCAAGACTGTTTTGGAAAAGAAGGGCATTTCGATCCGCCTGAATGCCGTTGTGCAGGAGATCGGGCACGATGCCGGCAAAGCTACCGTCGTCTACCGGGATGCTCTGACAGGCGATACGGAACAGATCGATGCCGATGCGATCCTGCTGGCTACCGGACGCCGCCCGAACACCGAAGGGCTGAACTTACAAGCTGCCGGCGTGAAATTAACGGAGCGTGGGGCAATCGAGGTGGACGACCGCTTGCATACGAGTGCGGATAACATATGGGCGATCGGGGATGTGCGTGGCGGTTTGCAGTTCACATATCTTTCGTTGGATGACTACCGTATCATACGTGATGAGCTTTTTGGAGACGGCAAACGCAACACCGGTGACCGGGAGGCGGTTGCCTATTCGGTGTTCATCGATCCGCCCCTGTCACATGTCGGTCTGAATGAAGAGCAGGCACTCCGGACAGGACGTAACATAAAAGTTTCCAAAGTCATGGCAGCCTCGATGCCGAGAACCCGTACGATCGGACAGCCGGAAGGATTATTGAAGACGGTCGTGGATGCCGACACGAACCAGATATTGGGAGCTACGCTGTTCTGTGCCGAGTCGAGTGAAATCATCAATCTCGTGTCGTTGGCGATGCGTACGGATAATGATTATGTCCTCCTTCGTGACAATATTTTCACTCACCCTTCTATGAGTGAGTCTCTGAATGATTTATTCAACATAAAATAAAACAAATAAAATATGAAAGCAGATATAGGATTGATCGGGCTTGCCGTGATGGGCGAGAACCTGGCACTCAATATGGAAAGTAAGGGTTTCACAGTTGCCGTATATAACCGGAGTGTACCCGGCGAAGAGGGAGTTGTCGACCGTTTTGTCAATGGCCGGGGCAAAGGCAAACATTTTATCGGAACGCATTCGATCGAACAATTGGTCGATTCAGTAAAAAGTCCTCATATCATCATGATGATGGTCAAGGCAGGGCATCCTGTAGACGAGCTAATCTCGCAACTACTTCCTTTCCTTTCGCCGGGCGATGTGATTATCGACGGAGGCAATTCTGACTTCCACGACACGGAACGTCGTGTGAAGGAATTGGAGGAAAAAGGGATTTATTTCGTTGGAACCGGAATTTCGGGAGGAGAGGAGGGAGCCTTGCATGGCCCGTCCGTGATGCCCGGAGGTTCGGTGGAAGCTTGGCCGTTGGTGAAAGACATCTTGCAGGGGATTTCCGCCAAGCTGGACGACGGTTCGCCTTGTTGCGAATGGATCGGAGCGGGGGGAGCTGGCCATTTTGTGAAGATGGTGCACAACGGCATAGAATATGGCGATATGCAGCTTATTTCCGAAGCCTATTCGCTGTTGAAAAACCGGAAAGGGTTGGACAACGATGCGATGGCCGTCGTCTTTGATGAGTGGAACGGAGGGGAATTGGATAGTTTCCTGATCGAGATAACCGCCAATATCCTGCGTTTCCGTGACGAAGACGGAAAACCGTTGCTTGACAAAATATTGGATGTCGCCGGACAAAAGGGAACCGGCAAATGGAGTGCGATTGCAGCTATGGACGAGAATGATCCGCTGACGTTGATTACGGAAGCGGTTTACGCCCGCTTGCTTTCAGCCTTGTATTCCGAACGGGTGAAGGCGGCAAGACTTTATAGTGGAAAGTTGAAAGTTGAAAGTGGAAAGTTATCGGGCAACTCTCAACTTTCAATTGAAGACGTTCGTCAGGCACTATACGCAGCTAAGCTGGTTTCTTATGCACAGGGATTCTCCTTGCTTCGCCGCGCTTCCGAGCATTATGGTTGGGATTTGGATTACGGGACGATTGCCCGTATCTGGCGTAAGGGATGTATCATCCGTTCCGTCTTCCTGCAAAAGATCACAGATGCGTATCGGAAGGAACCGGACTTGGAAAACCTGCTCTTCGATGACTTTTTCCGCAGTAAGATACAGGATGCTCTTCCCGCCTGGCGCCGAATTGTTGCCGAAGGGGCGCTGAGCGGTGTTGCCTTGCCTGCCATGAGTTCGGCCCTAAGCTATTTCGACGGGTTGCGTACGCTGCATTCGGCTGCGAATATGATTCAGGCACAACGAGACTATTTCGGGGCCCATACTTACGAACGTACCGATCGCGAACGTGGTCATTTCTTTCACACCAATTGGACCGGAGAGGGAGGTAATACAATTTCGGGCACGTATAGCGTCTGATTTGTTATTTTCCATTGAAGGTGTGTCAAATTGACATTACCGGACGCGGATGACGCAGAATACGCAGACGGACGCAGATTTATTTTGTTGATAATTAATATATCTGCGTTAATCTACGCTCGTCAGCGTTGTCTGCGTCCTATGAATACCGATATTTAACACACCCCCTACGGATTCCGACATCATTAAATTAAAAAAAGCAAATGAAAACAGCAAGCAATCAATTATTAGTTATATTCGGAGCTTCCGGTGACTTGACAGGGCGGAAGCTCTTGCCCTCGCTCTATGAACTGCATGTTCGGAGATTATTGCCGGAGCGCTTCTGCATTTTGGGAGCAGCCCGTACGGAATATTCCGATGATGAATACCGTGCTTTCGAAAAGGTGCATATCCGGGAATCCCTAAAAAAGAAAGAGGTGGACGAAGCCGAACTGGACAGTTTCCTCCGCCGTGTCTTTTACCTTGCGTTCGATTCGACCAATTCCGCCGAATACCATAAACTGAAAGATCGTATCCATCAGTTACAGCAAGAGCAGCAGTTGCCGGATAAGATCATTTATTATCTTGCTACCCCGCCGGTGATGTATGAACTGATTCCGACCTGCCTGAAAGAAAACGGGATGAATGTTGCCGGAAGCGAGGATGGCTGGCGTCGTGTAATCGTGGAGAAGCCTTTCGGAACGAGCCTCGAATCGGCCGAACGGCTGAACAAGCATCTCATTCATATCTTCGATGAAAAGGAAATTTACCGTATCGACCATTATTTAGGAAAAGAGACGGTACAGAACATCTTGGTGCTCCGTTTCTCCAACGGCATATTCGAACCGTTGTGGAACCGTAATTATATCGATTCGATTGAAATCAGTGCTTCGGAAACACTTGGCGTGGAGAATCGCGGAAAATATTATGACGGAGCGGGAGCCTTGCGCGACATGATTCAGAACCATTTGATGCAACTGATGGCATTTACGGCGATGGAGTCGCCTTCGGTGTTCGATCCGGAGCCGATCCGTGACGAGATTGTGAAGGTGTTCCGCGCTTTGCGCCCGTATAAGACGCATGATATGGACAACCTGATTGTGCGTGGCCAGTACGACGGCTATCGGGAGGAGAAGAATGTGGCGCCTGACTCCACTACGGAGACGTATGTCGCTATGAAAATGTTTATCGATAACTGGCGTTGGAGCGATGTCCCGTTCTATATCTTTACAGGAAAGAAATTACCGGAAAAGAGTTCGGAGATTGTGGTGAACTTCAAATCCACTCCTCACCAGCTTTTTGCCGGACAATGTTCGGGCGGTTCCTGTAACAAACTGATTATCCGTATCCAGCCGGACGAGAGCATCACGCTGAAGTTCGGTCTGAAGATGCCGGGAGCCGGTTTCACGGTGAAGCAGGTGGGGATGGATTTCCGCTATGATTCGCTTTCGAAGAACTATCTGCCTGATGCTTATGAGCGCCTGTTGCTTGATGCTATGTTAGGTGATTCGACTTTGTATGCTCGTAGCGACGCTTTGGAGGCAAGCTGGCGACTGATCGATCCGATCCTCCATCACTGGAAAGAAGAGGGGGCGAAGAACCTGTTTTTCTATGCCCCCGGTGAGGACGGTCCGCTCGAAAAGGCCAAGTTGGGGATGATACCGAAGGAGTGCCCTTGCCAAAGTTGTCAATGATATAAAATAGATGATTATGATAATAGAGAATTTTAAAGACGATAAAGAGGCTCTTCGGGCAATGACCGGGGAGCTTGTCCGGTATATGGACCGGAAAGATGACGGCCTACCTTTCAACCTCGCTTTGTCGGGAGGAGGGACGGCACAGAAGATGTTCACTCTTTGGGTAGATGAATATAAAGACAAGATCGATTGGGATGCGATCCGTTTCTTTTGGGTGGATGAACGATGTGTTCCGCCAACTGATCCGGACAGCAATTATGGACATGCAAACGAGCTTTTGTTCAAGCCGTTGCATATACCCGCCAATCATGTGCACCGCATTCATGGTGAAGTAGAACCTGGTACGGAAGCGATGCGTTATTCGCGTGTCGTGAAGGAGTATCTGCCCCGACATGGACAATTGCCCTATTTCGATTGCATCATCCTGGGGATCGGAGGTGATGCGCATACTGCATCCATCTTCCCGGATACTTTGCCGTTGTTGACGGACAGCCGTAATTATGCTGTCTCTCAGCATCCCGAATCCCGCCAGTACCGCATCACGATGACCGGTCCGCTGATCCTGAATGATTCGCCGTTGCTGGTTCCTGTTTTAGGGGCAGGAAAGAAAGAGATGCTCGAAGAACTGAAAAAAGGTTATTCGGCAACCCATCCTACGCCTGCTGCCTATATCCTTTCCCATGCGGTAGAGGCGTTTGTATACACGACCTTATGACAAGATAGGATGGAGTGAGGATAAAAAAAGGAGAGTGTGTCAAATATCGGTATTCATGGGACGCAGATGATGCAGACGAGCGCAGATTAACGCAGATATATAATTATCAACAAAATAAATCTGCGTCTGTCTGCGTATTCTGCGTCATCTGCGTCCGGTAATATCAATTTGACACACCCTCCCTTTTTCTGTTGTAATTTATTATTTCGATGTCTTCATAGAGAGTTTTTCCAGGAAGTAAACGATAGCGTAGCCTAAAATCATCAGGCCGGCAGCTTCCCAAACAAGTTGATTCGGCATGATGTTAGCTTCGACTAAAGGTTTTACAACGCCATGACTGTCCGTATACGTCTCGATCGTTTCCTTCCAAGGCCAAACCTTGTTCAGCGAACCGAGCATAAAACCGGCTAATACGGAGATCGTAATGTCGTGAAACCGGCGAAGAGCGAACGAAAGCACACGGGAGAAACTGGTGATACCGATTACAGCACCGCAAATAAACACTAACATCACGGGGATATTGAATGTCTTTACCGCCTCCATGATATAAAAATACTTGCCTAACAGTACTAGGATAAAACTACCCGATATACCCGGCAGGATCATGGCACAGATGGCTATCGCCCCGCAAAGGAAAATAAAGAACAGGTTGGAAGGCGTCTCGGCTGGTGTTGCAACCGTTATGTAGAATGCAATAACGATCCCGATAATATAACTTAGAATTGTTTTCCAATCCCATTTCTTGATATCTTTGGAAACGAACCAGGTGGAAGCCAGTACTAATCCGAAGAAGAAGGACCAGACCAGGATCGGGTGGTCGGTCAATAGCCAGGTGATGACTTTCGCCAACGAGAATATACTGATCCCGATCCCTGCAACGATGGATAGCAAGAAGTTGGCATTGATCGCTTTCCAGAATGCTGCGATTTTTCCGGTAAAGAGCAGTTTGAGGCTGGCTCCGTTAATACTTTTGATCGAGTCGAGCAACTCTTCATAAATTCCGACAATGAAGGCGATGGTTCCGCCTGATACGCCCGGCACGACGTCTGCCGCACCCATACCCATGCCTTTTAGAACTAAGAGGCCGTAGTCTTTTAGATTTCTTTCCATGTTTAATTATTGTTATCCTTATTCTTGAGAAATTCTTTCACCAGATCTTCCGGTGGAATATGTTTGCTACCGATACGCTCGACTATCCCTTCATAACTGAGCCCGGCATTTTTCAGATAATTGAGCAATTCTTCGGGAGAAGTCTGCCTGTAATGTTCGCTGAAATGTTTCATATCTCCTTTTGCCAGATATGCCATTGCCATATGGAGATGCATATAAGGCATTTCCGGATTGGCTTCCAACACCTTCTTATAGTATTGCAAGGCCTTGTCGATATCTCCTTTCATAAACAGATATTGTCCGGCGCGATACAAGCTCTCGAAGTCTTCCTGCTGCTTGTCTTCCACTTGGTCGAGGGCAGTGAAAAGGCGTTCAGTCGCTTCCATAGCCTTGTGTTCGTCTCCGTTTTCCAGGTATGTAAGGGCCAGCAAGGAAAGGATGCGGATATTCTTCGGGAATAGTTTGGACGCTTGCATCAGGACATCGGAGGCTTCTTCGTCACGTCCTGTTTCGACACAACATCGGATATAATTGATATAAGTGCTTGAGTCTTCCAGCTGGTTGTTCTGCTTTAATTGCTCTTTCAGCAAGACATAAGCTTTTTCGTAGTTCTCCAGCTTGACATAACATTCGGCAAGCAGGGGAGTGATGCGAATGCGGGTCTCATCGGTCGTTGCAATATCATTATATACCTCGATCGCTTTCTCGTAATTTTCGTTCATGTACAGGCAATAAGCCTTCAGTATCTTCAGCTCTTCATCCGAGTCGTCGCATGTGAGAGCAAAGTCGAATGCTTCGATCGCTTTCTCATAGTCTCCGCTGATGGAGTAGAGACGGCCCAAAGTGAACCAGTAGTCGTTGGAGTAGGGGTTCTTGTCGATCAGTTCGTTGCAAACCTCGATCGCTTTTTTAATATCGCCCTCTATTTCCAAGTTATAGCAAAGCTCGTCTTTCAGGATCAGGTTGTCCGGGAAAAGCATAAGACCACGATTAATGAAGTCGTGTGCTTCCTTCGTCATCTCCACATCCCCCAAAATCGGTGCGATATATTCGAATAGCGTTTCTAAATACTCGCATTTGTCGGCGATAAGTTTTTCTACATGCCCGATGACTTTGTCATACGAGTCCTGCATGACGTAACATTCGAGACGCAGCATGTCGAGATCCTGATTGTCGGTTTCAGCTATTGATTCGATCAGTACGAGTGCACTGTCATAGTCTTCGTTGTAGACATACGACTTGCATTGCCTGATCTGCAAATCGGGATTACCGGGATGAAGCCGCAGCCCTAAGGCCAGGACTTCATCATAGTAAGTATAATCATCAGATTCTTCAAAACTGTCCAACAGCTCATCGACTTCATCGGCATCAAAATAAGCATCCTTACCCTCCTGATGACCGGCCAGATAGCGTTGTAACAGGCGTGAAATATCTTTTTTTTTCATATCGGCCCTGTTATTTATCTTTCACCTTGCTCCAGGTATCTTTCAGGGATACGGTGCGGTTGAAGACTAATTTACCGGCTGTAGAATCTTTATCTACATTGAAATAGCCGATACGTTGGAACTGCAGGTAGTCAAGCGGTTTGGCATCAGCCAGGAACTTTTCGACATAACAATTTGTCAACACTTTCAAGGAGTCCGGGTTGATGATCTCTTTCATGGCATCTAAAGGCGAGCAGTTCTTAGCTTCGCGGATAGCCGCCATTTCGTCGCGCGGGTTCTCCACTTTCCACAGGCGGTCGTACAAGCGTACTTCAGCCGGCAGACAGTGTGCACAGCTCAACCAATGGAGCGTACCTTTTACTTTCCGGTTGCTGTCCGGCATTCCGCTCTTGGTATTCGGATCATATTCGCAATAGATTTCCGTGATCTCGCCGTTCTCGTCTTTCTTGCAGCCTGTGCATTTTACGATATAGGCGTTTTTTAAGCGAACTTCCTGGCCGGGGGTCATGCGGAAGAACTTCTTCGGAGCATCTTCCATAAAGTCTTCCCGTTCGATCCACAGCTCGCGGCTGAATTCGATCGTATGGCTACCAGCTGACAGATCTTCCGGATTGTTGATCGCCTCCATCTCTTCCACCTGCCCTTCCGGATAATTGGTGATAATGAGTTTAACCGGGTTCAACACGGCCGATACACGGGTTGCGCGGATATTGAGGTCTTCGCGGACGGCACTTTCCAGCAGTGCAAATTCGTTCAGGGCATCATAAGTGGTATAGCCGATCTTGTCGACGAACTTATGGATCGCTTCCGGTGAATAACCGCGACGACGGAAACCGCAGATGGTCGGCATACGGGGATCGTCCCAGTCGTGTACAAGACCTTCTTTTACGAGGATCAGCAGATTACGTTTGCTCATCAGCGTGTAACTCAGATTCAGTTTGTTGAACTCTGTCTGGCGTGGACGGTTATCGTCGAGATCCTTGCCCTCTTTCAGCCAGTCGATAAACAGATCGTATAACGGACGATGTACGACAAACTCAAGTGTGCACAGCGAATGAGTGACACCTTCGAAGAAGTCGCTCTGCCCATGTGCAAAGTCATACATCGGGTAGGCTTTCCACTTGTCACCCGTGCGGTGGTGCGGAGTCTTGACGATGCGGTAGATGATTGGGTCGCGGAAGTGCATATTCGGGTTTGCCATGTCGATCTTGGCACGCAACACCATCGAACCTTCTTCCAACTCGCCGCTGTTCATTTTGTGGAACAATTCCAGATTTTCTTCGATCGGGCGGTCACGATAGGGGCTGTTTGTGCCCGGCTGTGTCGGCGTCCCTTTCTGGGAAGCGATCTGTTCGGAGGTCTGCTCGTCGATGTATGCTTTTCCTTCCTTGATCAATTGGATTGCGAAATCCCAGAGTTGCTGGAAGTAGTCGGAAGCGTAATATATATTATCCCAGTGGTAACCCAGCCATTCGATATCTTCTTTGATGGCGTCCACATATTCCAAATCTTCTTTTACCGGATTGGTATCGTCGAAGCGCAGGTTGCAAACACCTCCATATTTTTGTGCAATGCCGAAATCCAGGCAGATGGCTTTGGCATGTCCGATATGCAGGTATCCGTTGGGTTCGGGTGGAAAACGGGTTTGTACTCGTCCCTTATTTTTGCCTTCCGCCAAATCTTTTTCCACCATTGCTTCAATGAAGTTCAAGCTCTTTTTGCTTTCTTCCGGTTCGTTTGTCTTGATATCGCTCATCTTTGTAGTTAATTTGTCTATTCAAAGTTTGCAAAGATAGTGAAATAAAGGCCGGAATGCAACTGTTTTGCAACTTTTCTTTTATCCTGTTTTTTCAGAAGGGAAGAGCTCTCGCACGCATTTCTCTTTTCGAACGAAGTGAGAGAGATTTCCTTTTCTTTTCTTTCCTTTCCTTTTCTTTTCTTTGTGTACTTAAATGCCGTTTTTGGGGGATTAATGATGCATTAATCCTGATTAATTTGAATTTAATTTTGAGGCTTATTGTAATTTTTTTTATTTTGAGTAAGCTTTTTTATTGGTATGGGACAATTATACACTTGCATGGAACGGTAATTACACTTGCATGGAATTACAAATGCACTTGCATGGATTCTGGAGTATATGAGCATAAAAATGAGATTGGATGCGGAAAGGCAAGCGTTGGATGCAGATAAGATACAACATGGGAGTGTGTCAGAACTATCCTGTTCCCGCGCTTGACGCGGGATCGCACTAAAGCCAGTCATATAAACATCTGATTGATAAGGCTTGCTCTTCTGCGGCCCCGCGTCAAGCGCGGGGACAAGGGGATTTTGCCCCCTCCCCCTCGCTGTCTTTAGGTTAGGGTTGGGGTTATTGTATTAAATCAGGCTTATCAGAAGCGCAACGTTTAAGAAGGTTACAAGTGCTCCTAAAGTGACTAAAATGATCGTTGTGGATCGTGAATTCACAAATTTGCCCATCACTTTTTTGCTGGATGTCAGGTAAACTTGTGTGAAAACGGTGATCGGCAACTGTATGCTCAGCAACATTTGCGAGTAAATTAGGCCTTTGAACGGATCGCCTACGACAAAAATAATGAGCAAAGCAGGGATGAATGACAACAAGACTCCTAATTTGGAGTGAAGGTCTTTGTGGTTGTACGCTTCACCGTAGAATCCGGCAAAGATAGATGCTCCGGCAATCCCGGAAGTGATCGTGGAGGAAATACCGGCCAGCAGGAGTGCTCCGGCAAATATGACACCTGCGTTGTTTCCGACCAGCGGGACTAATAGTTGTTGTGCCTGGTCCAATTCGTCTACCGCAATATTCTGTTTGAAGAAGGTGGCTGCTGCCAGTATAATCATGGCCGAGTTGATCGCCCAGCCGATAACCATAGATAACAGTGTATCGTAGAATTCATATTTCAATTGCTTTTTGATCACCGATTCGTCTTCGAGGTTCCATTCGCGGCTCTGTATGACTTCCGAGTGAAGAAACAGATTGTGAGGCATGACAACGGCTCCGAGTACACTCATGATGATCAGCATGGAATTTTCCGGGAAAGTCGGTTTTATCCATCCTTCGATGGCAGCTCCCCATTGTACGTCTACCAATGCCAGCTCATAGAGGAAGGAAAGGCCGATGATCGAAACGAACATGATGATCCAGCGTTCTATCTTACTGTATGTATTGGTCAGCAACATTCCGAGGCAGACTACCGTCACGATGACGGCCCCTACTTTGATCGGCATTCCAAACAGCATCCTGAGGGCAATGGCACCTCCCAGTACCTCGGCAAGCGAGGTCGAAACACTGGCCAGCATGGCAGAGATCAGGATGGGGCGGCTCAGCATACGTGGCATATATTTGTTGGTTGCCTCCGAAAGGCAAAGTCCGGTCACGATTCCCAAATGGGCGACGTTATGCTGGATGATGATCAGCATGATGGAAGAAAAGGTGACGACCCAAAGCAGGGCATAACCGAATTCGGAGCCGGCAGCCAGATTGGTCGCCCAGTTCCCCGGATCGATAAAGCCTACGGTAACAAGTAATCCCGGCCCGATATACTTTAACAGGTCCAGAGCGCCGGCACTCGGACGGTGGTTGATTTTGAGTTTGTCTAATAGATTCATATTGATAGTTTTATATTGTTATTGTAACGGAATGATGAGGGGGTGCCGAATATCGGTATTCATGGGACGCAGACGAGCGCAGATTAACGCAGATATTATTAATTATCAGCAAAATAAATCTGCGTCTGTCTGTGTGTTCTGCGTCATCTGCGTCCAGTGATATCAAATTGACACACCCTTTTATTTTATTGCGTACGGATAAATCATCGTTTTATCGTCCAAAAATATAAAATATTTGCCGATAGGAATGTTTATGATAATTGATAATTTTTATCGGCTGATCTGTTTTCCTTCTAAGGGAATGTCAGTACAAATGTCGTCCGTTTGGCGGCCGGCGCACTCTTCAGAGCGATGCTACCTCCCGAAAGGCGCATGATCTGGCGGGAGATGGAAAGCCCGATACCACTGCCACCCTCTTTAGTGGTAAAGAATGGAACGAAAATGTGTTCGGCCTCTTCTTGCGGGATAATAGGCCCGTTATTGCTGACCTCGATCAGGACAGCTTCTTCTTCGTTGCAGTAGGCTTTTACCTCGATCAGACCATCTGCTTGTCCGCAACCGATTGCCTGCATGGCGTTTTTCAGCAGATTCAGGACGACTTGCGAGATCAAATTCTCGTCTGCATAGACGATCAGGTCGGAAGGCTCTACACTGACATTGATCGTGATGTTGGGAAAATCAGTGTGATGGCGAGCCAGCTTTACCATGCGTTCTGCAAACTTCTGGACATAGAAAAGAGTGGGCTCCGGCGTCGGGATATGTGTGAATTTACGGTATGACTCCACGAAAGAAATCAGGCTTTTCCCTGTTGTGCTGATTACTTCCAGCCCGTTGCGTATCTCGTCATCCGCATTTTGGTGCAAAGAGAGAAGTGTGTCGCTTAGAGAGGTGATAGGAGTGACCGAATTCATGATCTCATGCGTCAAGACGCGTGTCAGGCGGATCCATGAATCGATCTCCTTATCGTCCAGCTCACTGTTAATATCATTGATTGCTAAAATGCGTACATGCTTGTCCTGTAGCGTCATCTCCGAAACGCGGATGGACAGATGAACGTTGCCGCGCTCGTTGGCAAAGGATATCTGGTGCTTGTCGCCAGGCTGAATGTTTTGTATGACGGCTTTCAGGTTCTCGTCTATACGGGCAAGCTGTTGCACATTTGTAAAGACAGCCAGTCCAAGCAAACGCAGAGCTTCGTTATTCGTCTGATAAATCACGCCGTTGTCATCGAGTACGATAATGCCGGTATTGACGCAATTCATAATCAGCTCGTAGTATTTTTCTTTCTGGGCGGCATCCGCTTTGGCCTGGAAAAGAATTTGTGTGATGCGGTTAAGCGATTCACTGACCAGTTTGTCGTTCGACGAGCGTCCACGCGTCGCATACCGGAAAGCGTAGTCGCTGTTGTCTATCGCATCGAACATGAAAGCCACCTTTTGAGCGTTTCGCTTGTCGGACAACAGGATTAGCCGGAGGAGGAAAGCCCATATGGACAGGACCGGTACAAACCACACCCATTCTTGGCGGAGAGCTAAATAGGTACCGGCTATCGTCAGGAGTACGAAAACGGCAATACGGAGATGGAAATTATGGTAAAGTCCTTTCAACAGCATTATAGTTCGTATCGTTTGATCTTATTGTATAAAGTCTGGCGGGAAATACCCAATTGGCTTGCGACGAGCGACAAATTTCCGCTGTACTTGTCCATTGCGTTTTTAATCATATTATATTCCATCTCTTCCAGAGTTGTCGCCTCTTTTGCCACCGGCTCCTTTTTCGCCCGTGGAAAATCGAAATCGCTGCCGTCCAACACACTTCCTTCGGCAATAATAACGGCTTTTTCGATCGTGTGTTCGAGCTCTCGGATATTTCCGAACCAAGGTTGCGCTTTTAGTTTCTCTTTGGCATCCGGGCTGAGACGCATGGCAGCTTTCCCATATATCTTGGCATATTTGGAAAGGAATATTTCGGTAAGGGGTACGATGTCTTCCGGCCGTTCCCTGAGCGGCGGTATCTCCACATGGATCGTATTGATGCGATAGAGTAAATCCTCGCGGAAATCCCCTTTCTGCACCATTTCTTGTAAATCGCGGTTGGTGGCGCAAATCAGGCGGATGTTGACCGGGATAGGCGTATTGCTTCCCACGCGGACAATGCTGCGGCGTTGCAAGGCAGTCAGTAACTTCGCTTGCAGATGATAGGAGAGGTTCCCTATCTCGTCAAGGAACAGCGTGCCGTTGTCGGCCACCTCGAATTTCCCCGGACGGTCTGCCCGAGCATCGGTAAATGCCCCTTTGACATGTCCGAACAATTCGCTTTCGAAAAGAGTTTCCGTAATAGCTCCCATATCGACCGGAACCAAAGTCTCTTTTTTTCGGTTGGAAAGCATATGGATCTCGCGGGCAAGCATTTCTTTACCTGTCCCGTTCTCTCCGGTCACCAAGATGTTGGCATCCGTCCGGGCTACTTTTTCGATCAGGGAACGAAGTTGCTGCATAGCGTTACTTTCCCCCCAGAACATTCCGCTTTCCTTGGAAACGACGAGTTTGCCTGTGGCGATCGAAATGCCTTTACGGTTTGCCGTCCGGATCGTATAGGCCGTTTTCAGTGTTTCCAGCAGCTTGGCGTTATCCCAGGGCTTGACCACGAAATCGGTCGCTCCTTCCTTGATTCCCCGTACGGCAAGGTCGATGTCTGCATAGGCCGTAAAAAGAACGACCTGTATCGAGGCATCTTCCTTTTTTATTTCCGAAAGCCAGAATAACCCCTCGTTGCCGGTATTGATGCCGGCACTGAAATTCATATCTAATAGGACCACATCTATATTTTCATCGTGCAGTGTGGCTTTTATCTTGTTGGGAGTAGAGATCGTAATCACCTTCTCGAAGCAAGTGCCTAATAACATCTGTACTGCGGTGAGAATCCCTTTGTTATCGTCTACTACCAGTATGGTGCCTTGTTTTGTCATGTATGGTTTTACGTTGTTTAATAAATATCTATAACATGGTCATGATTTGTTTCTCCAATGCTTGTTTGATAAAAGCATTAATCGAGATACCGGTGCGTTTTGCCAACATTGCCACGCGACTATGTATTTCGGGAGTCAGGCGGACATTCAATAATCCCGAATAACTCTTATGCGGCTGTATCCCTTCTTCTTCACAAAATGCGATATAATCATCGACCGCTTCGTGAAAAGCATCCGTTAGTTCTTGAACACTTTGTCCTTCAAAATTGACCATTCCATTAATCCCTTCTATTTTACCGAAGAAAACGCTGTCTTCTTCACTGAAGTTGACAGAACCGATAAAACCTTTGTATTTTAATGTATTCATAACTATATCCTTTCTTCATTTAATAAAACCTTCATTTGTCAAATCATTTAATACCTGTCTTATTGCATAGCCTTTGATTACATTGCCAGGGTGAGGTTTATGAATCATTATGGGACGTTTATCTCCATTCTTTAATATAACTCTCGAACCGGATGTCTTGCCTTTATTTGATTTCTCATAACCAAATATGGATAACAGGCGTTCCATTTCCTCAAATGTAAAATTCGTAGGTAATGATTTGAAACGTTCGATAAGTTTTTCTTTTGTTCCCATTCATGTATTTAAGTTTCTGCAAATGTAACTACAAAATAGTTACAATCCAACAGCAGTTGATGAGAATGTATACTCAGTATTGAAAAGTTTCGATTACTGCCGGAAAATTGCTTTCATTGTCTAATTCTTTTACAGCAGTGTCTAATTTTTGGACACTTGGTAAAAAAGATAAATTTATTAATATGTTGAAATATAGATATTTATGTGTTTTGGCACGCTCTTTGTGTTTTATCAGGTAGAAAATAATATAGCAATGAAAAAGATCATATTAACAACAGCACTTTCTTTTGCCCTGGTAGCCTCGGTAATGGCACAGGACAAAATATGGAGTTTGGACGATTGCATGCGCTATGCGGTGGAGAACAGTCCGAAGGTAAAGCAGCAGCTTTATACCAATAATACATACAAGGCCGAGCAGCAGTCTGCCATCGCTTCCTTTTTGCCTTCAATCAGTACGCAAGTGGATGCGCAGTATCGGTTCGGACGTTCTGTAGACCCGGAAACGAATACTTACGTAAACACTTCCACTTTTAACAACGGGTATGGTGCATACGCTTCTTTGCCGCTTTTCAGAGGTGGGCAATTGATTAACCAATGGCGGCTGGCAAATGTGAACCGCCACATGGGGAGAAATGATTTGCAGAAGCAGAAAGATGATTTGGCAATCAATATTATGGATGCGTTTATTACGGTTGTCTACTATCAAGGACTGGTGAAGATGTGTTCCGAAAAATTGGAAGACAGCCAGCGTCTTTTATACAAAACGCGTCGCCAGGAAGAATTGGGGTTGAAAGGAAAGGCAGACGTTGCCCAGATCGAATCGCAGGTAGCCGGTGACGATTACAATCTGACGCATCAGCAGAACCTTTATAATACGGCGATGATGACCCTGAAAAACGCGATGAACTATCCGTCGGATTTGGCTCTTGATGTCGATACCGTTGTGCCTCCCGTACGGGATATATTGGCTGAGGAATCTGTCAGTGCCATTCAGGATTATGCTATGGCAAACAATCCGACTGCTTTACAGGCTGATTTTCAATTGAAAGCCAGTAAAATGAATTACTTGATAACAAAAGGAAAGTTGCTTCCGTCTCTTTCCGTCGAAGCCGGTATCACTACCAGCTATTTTGAAAACCTGAAAGCGGAAAACGCTCCCGTTGCTTTTAAAAACCAGTTTAAAAATAATCGTGGAGAATATATTTATTTTAGTTTTAGTTTTCCTTTGTTTGACGGTCTGTCTCGGATTACCAATATGCGCCGTGCTCGTAACAATGTCCGGATCGCATACGAAAAGCAGACCGAAACGCTTCGTCAGTTGCAGAAAGATGTCGAGCAAGCTGTTCTTGATCGGGAGGGCTATGCTAAAGAAACGATTCAGATGGAGAAGAAAGTAAAGGCCGATGCTTTGGCTTATCAGGTAACTTTACGCAAATTTGAGGAAGGACTGATGAGTCCGCTCGATGTGCAGACAAATGCGACGACTTTGTTGAACTCAAAGGCTGATCTTTTACAGAGGCGTTTGCTGTACACAATGAAATGCCGACAGGTTGATTATTATAAAGGGCAACCGTTGATAGTTGAAAATTGATAGTTGAAAATTAAAGTTGAAGAAATAAAAAACATACAATCATGGATATACAGTTAGAAAAAAAGAAAGGTCTTCAAAAGAAGCATATTCCTTATGTAGCAGGTGGCGCTTTTTTCTTGGTTTTGGTGGGATGGATCGTTTTCGGTGACCACGCTTCGACATTGAAAGTGGATGCCCGCGGTGTCAATATTGGGAATGTAACGAAAGAGCAGTTTAACGATTTCGTCCGTGTGAACGGCCAGGTACAGCCTATTACGGTTGTGCAGCTCAGCCCGGAAGAAGGTGGTATCGTGCAGGAAAAAGTAGTGGAAGAAGGGGCACAGGTGAAGAAAGGGGATGTGATCATCCGTCTTTCCAATTCAAATCTCGACCTGCAGATCTTGGATGCCGAGGCACAGTTGGCGGAAAAGCAAAATTTTCTTCGTAATACACAGGTGACGATGGAGCAGGACAAATTGAACAATCAGTTGGAAAAAGCACAGCTGGATGTCGACATGACGCGCTATCGCCGTGCTTATAACCAGCAGAAAAAGTTGTATGAGGAAAACTTGATTGCAAAGGAAGAATTTTTGAAAGCAAAAGAGGATTTTGAGTTGGCAAGTAAAAAATATGACCTGGTTGTAGAACGCTTGCGTCAGGATTCGATCTCCCGTACGATCCAGATGGACGAAATGGAAACCAGTTTGTCCAATATGCGTAAAAATATTGCTTTGGTTCATGAACGTAAGGAACATTTGAATGTCCGCTCGCAGATCGACGGTGAATTGGGACTGTTGGATGTCGTATTAGGCCAGAACGTTTCGGCCGGACAGAAAATCGGGCAGATCAACGACTTGTCGGATTATAAGATCGAGGCTCTGATCGACGAACATTATATCGACCGCGTGAAAAAGGGATTGTCCGCAACATTCGAACGTCAGGGATCGGACTTTGAATTGAACGTACGCAAAGTCTATCCGGAAGTGCGAGACGGTAAGTTCCGTACGGATTTCGTCTTCACCGGCGAACGTCCGGATAATATCCGCAGTGGACAGACCTATTACATTAACCTGGAACTCGGACAGCCGACAGAAAGCATCATCATCCCGCGCGGAACCTTCTTCCAGAGCACAGGTGGCAGTTGGATATTCGTTCTTGACAAGGACGGCAAGAAAGCATATCGCCGCAAGATCAAGATCGGTCGTCAGAACCCGCAATATTACGAAGTCATCGATGGCCTTGAAGCGGGTGAAAAGGTAATTGTCTCCAGCTATGAAAGCTATAAAGACAACGAGGTATTGGTACTTGAATAGATAGTTACCGAATGAACTAAATGAATATGAGAGTGTGTCAATTTGATATTTCTGGACGCAGATAACGCAGAATACACAGACAAACGCAGATTTATTTTTTTTGATAATTAATAATATCTGCGTTAATCTGCGCTCGTATGCGTTGTCTGCGTCCCATGAATACCGATATTTGGCACACCCTTAATTCATAAAACTAAAAAAACTTTTGTGTCCTGACCACCTATAACGCCTGTTGTATCTTTTCCGTTCCTTTGCGGAAGTCTTCGATGATTTCTTTCATGACTTCGGTCACGGTCTGCGTTTCACGGAATAAGGATGCGACTTGTCCGATTTCCAGCTCGCCTTCCTGAAGATTTCCTTCGAAAATACCTTTTTTGGCACGGCCTTTTCCTAACAGTTCTTTCATTTCCTCGACGGAAGCCCCACGGGCTTCAGCTTCTTCGACAGCCGTAGTGAATTCGCCTTTCACCAAACGGGTGGGGGAAAGTTTCTTCAACAAGAGCTTCGTGTCGCCTTCGTTCAGGTTGAGACACAATTGTTTGAAGTTTTCATGTGCGGAACTTTCTTCTGTCAGGGCGAAGCGAGTACCGATCTGAACCCCTTCGGCCCCGAGAGCGAAAGTTGCCAGCATAGCGCTACCGGTCCCGATACCGCCGGCAGCCATCAATGGGAGAGTTGTGGCACGGCGTACGGCAGGTATCAGGCAAAGAGTCGTTGTCTCTTCTCGCCCGTTATGCCCGCCGGCTTCAAAACCTTCGGCAACGATGGCGTCGACACCGGCTTGTTCACATTTGACGGCAAATTTGGAGCTACTGACGACGTGGGCGACTTTTATCCCGTGTCCTTTTAGGAAACCCGTCCAAGTTTTAGGATTGCCGGCTGAGGTGAAAACAATCTTCACACCTTCTTCCACCAATAGATTCATCAGAGCATCGATTTCCGGATACATTAAAGGGACGTTCACACCAAAAGGTTTGTCGGTGGCTACCTGGCATTTCCGGATATGTTCGCGTAAAACTTCAGGGTGCATGGAACCGGCGCCGATCAGGCCGAGACCGCCTGCATTACTGACTGCCGAGGCAAGCCGCCAACCGCTGCACCAAACCATTCCGCCTTGTATAATCGGGTATTGAATACCGAAAAGTTGACAAATTCTATTCATATTCATCTTTGTTTATTGTGATTTTAGATTAGATCAAAGATAATGACAATTATTGGAAATGGGATTGTCTTTAGTTACCTTTGTATCCTAAACAAATTAATAATTACAAATATGAACAAAACACTTATGGCTGCCGGACTTGCAGTTATTTTGGGAGCATGTAACTCATCAAAGAAGAACGACGGGGCTGACATTTCCGGTATGAATCCATTCTTTACCGAGTACACGACACCGTTCGGTGTTCCTCCTTTTGAACAAATCAAAGTAGAACATTACAAACCTGCTTTCCTGAAAGGAATGGAGGAACAAACAGCAGAAGTAGAGGCGATCGTAAACAATCCCGATGAAGCAACTTTTGAGAATACGATTGTAGCACTGGACCGTAGTGGGGAATTGCTCATGAAGGTGGCTTATGCTTTCAGCGGTCAGGCGAGTGTCAACACGAACGACGAGATCCAGGCTCTTGAACAGGAACTTTCACCGTTGCTCTCCAAACATAGTGACGATATCAGCCTGAATCCGAAACTTTTTGCCCGGGTGAAGTCTGTATATGAGAATCAAGCAAAGTTGAACCTGGACAAGGAACAGAAGAAACTGCTTGAAGAAACTTATAAAGGATTTGTTCGGGGTGGTGCCAACTTAGATGCCGGCAAACAGGAGGAACTTCGTAGACTGAACGAACAGATCTCCATGTTAGAACTGACTTTCGGGCAGAATTCGTTGAAAGAGACTAATGCTTTCCAGCTCGTGGTCGATAAGAAAGAAGACCTGTCCGGCTTGCCCGAAACATTGATTGCTGCAGCTGCTGTTACGGCTAAAGAGGCCGGAATGGATGGAAAGTGGATTTTCACGTTGCATAATCCGAGTGTGATGCCCTTCCTGCAATATGCCGACAATCGTGCCTTGCGTGAGAAAATCTATAATGCCTATGTTCGTCGCGGTAATAATAACAATGCAAATGACAATAAGGACGTGATCAAGAAGTTGGTTACCGCCCGTTTGGATAAAGCTAAATTGTTGGGTTATGAAGACTTTGCCACATACGTGTTGGAAGAAAACATGGCGAAGGATGAAAAGAATGTATATGATTTGTTGAACAAGATCTGGACTCCCGCTCTTGTAAAAGCGAAGGAAGAATTGGCGGATATCAATGCCGAGATAAAGAAAGAAGGCGGTAATTTCGAAGCGGAAGCCTGGGATTGGCGTTATTATTTCGAAAAGGCTAAGAAAGCGAAGTTTGACTTAGACGAAAACGAAGTTCGCCCGTATTTGGAACTTAACAATGTCCGGGAAGGTGCTTTCTATGTGGCGAACAAACTGTACGGCATCACTTTTACTCCGTTGCAGAACATGCCGCTTCCCGATCCGGATGCCCAGGTTTTCGAATGTAAGGATAAGGACGGTACATCCTTAGGTATACTTTATATGGACTTCTTTACCCGTCCGGGAAAGAGCGGTGGTGCATGGTGCGGCGGTTATCGTGACCAGACGTATAAGGATGGTAAGCGTGTCGCTCCGGTAGTGACGACTGTATTCAACTTCAGCAAACCGGCAGATGGACAGCCTGCTTTGTTGAGTGCCGACGAGGCTGAAACTGTTTTCCATGAATTCGGACATGCTTTAAACGGACTTTTTGCCGATGTCCATTATAATGGAGTGGCTGGTGTTCCTCGCGATTTCGTGGAACTTCCTTCACAGGTAATGGAGCATTGGGTGTTTGAACCGGAAGTCTTGAAAGTTTATGCCAAGCATCATGAAACAGGCGAAGTGATCCCGCAGACTATTGTCGATAAAATAGTGAAGAGTGGCAAATATGGGCAAGGTTTTGCAACAACCGAATATGTGGCGGCTTCTCTATTGGATATGGATTATCATGTATTGAAGGAAGTTCCTGCCGGTTTTGATGCCGAATCGTTCGAAGCAAAAGTGATGGGAGACCGTGGTTTAATCCGCCAGATTCCGCCTCGCTATCGTTCGACCTATTTCGGCCATACGATGGAAGGTGGCTATACGGCCGGCTATTACAGCTATATCTGGGCGGAAGTGTTGGATTGCGATGCTTTCGAGGCGTTCAAAGAAACAGGGGACATCTTCAATTCCGAAGTGGCCGCCAAGTTCCGTACATACGTTTTGTCGCCGGGCGGCATTGACGAAGGCATGGCCATGTACAAAAACTTCCGAGGCAAGGAACCAAGTATCGATCCACTATTGCATAATCGTGGCTTGAAATAGGAAATAAGACTTTATTTGGTGAAAGAGGCTATGTCGCAACTGTCTTGTTCTCACGCTTGGCGCAGAGGCAGGGCAGTTGCAGCATAGCCTTTTTATTGTAGAAAGGCGGGCGGCCTGACAACAGAATGCAAATCTGATTTTGCGAAAAAAACAATATCCTCCTTGAAATGTGATTTCTGGTCTAATTAATTGATACTTAAATGTGTATTAAAAATATGTGTTTGTTAAAAAAATATTACCCTTGCGGGCAAATTGAATTACATAGGGTAGAAAATCAAAATAGATGCGGTAGTAGTTTCGATTTGGACCAATGGTTTTTTTATGAATATGACAATAAGGGGATAAAAAAACAAGATATTTTCGGGATACAAATTAGAGGGTGTGTCGAAATCTCCTTGTCCCCGCACTTGATGCGGGGTCGCAAAAGAACAGACCTTATCAATCAGATTTTTATAGGGCCGGTTTTAATGCGATCCCGCGCGGGGCGCGGGAACAGGATAGTTTCGACACACCCTCTTTTCTGTGTCATCCGATATTTGACTCGGATTTATTTTATTGTTACAGTCAACGGCTCTTTCAGATTTTGTGCGAATTTCTGTACATATTCGAACCATTTGCCGGAGTTTTCAAACCCCCATTTGCTCCAACCGGCACCACTATAATATGTATAGCTGTTACCAGGGCTATAGGTACTGTAAGCTAAAACATGGCCGTCTGCGCCGCGTTCAGCCTTTTCTTTGTCAGAGAATATGACGGCTTTAGCTTCGTTGACCTTTTCCGGGAATACGGCCGCTACATAAATTTGTCCGTTTACAGGATCGGCAGGGTCGGCATAGGCAATGTAGCCTTTTGCAGCATCGGCCTGGTAGTCTTCGCTCGGCTCATGCAAAACGATACCGGTCACAACCGGAGTCGCTTCGGTCAGGTTGTCGTAAGTGATTGTGTATTTGTTCATCTGGGAACCTGCGTCGAGAGAGATCACGCGGGTTTCGATTACATTGTCATTGCCTTTCACGGTCAGAGGATGGTAAACCAGCTTTACGGTGAAACGCAGCGGACCGTTGTCTAAAATCTGATAGTCTTTGTAGCAATACGGATAGACAATAGAGTCGTTTGCCAATAGGGCGGAAGTGCCGGCTCCTAATGTCGGGCCTACCTTATAATAATCTAATCCGTTACCATGATCGATATGATAGGAAACTGATTCGGCTAATTGCTGTGCTGCTTTTGGATCGGTCTTACGCAGTTCTGAGATCTTAGCTCTTGTTTCCGGATCCAGTTCGGTTTTGTAACGCATGTCGACGATCGGTTCGGATACACATTTTACCCAAATGTCGCAACCATAAGCTTTCTCGCCGGTAGCTTGCAGGGCCGGACCGTAGGTGCGGAAGGCGATGCGATCGTTTTCCCAGGCAACATCGTCCACACGTTCGGGATATTGTTTACCACAGGCAATTGTTTTGAAGGCTTCAGGTGTTCCCGGAGTGATCTTATAGGTCACGTTTTCGCCACCTTTGACGGAAACCGGGAAAATGATCTTGTTGTCATACGTTACCTGATAGGGAACTTGTGAGCCCGTATTGTCTGAAATGACGAATGTCTCACCCTTCAGTTTGGCAACGGCGTCAGATGTGATTTCGGTGATTTCGTTCGTGCGGTCTGTGGCAGACGGATTGCTGATGGTTATCTCGACCACTTTCTCCTGCGTGCACGCAAACGCGGAGGCCGCTAACAATAAGCTGAAAATCTTTTTCATAAATTTGTTATGTGTTTAATTTTAATGTATTCGTTAGTACCGGTTTCTTAAAATCCGGTTGTAAAAGTAAGGAATATTCATTAAGTTTTCAAAGATAACCATTTGTTTGTTGAGTTGATTTCAGAAATTATCCGCTTGAATGAAGAATTTTGTTCCGGAAGCAGGAATCTGTTCCTTATTCTTTTATCTCTTTTGTGGATAACGGACGATCTCGAAAGGTACTCGGACGGAAACGCCACGTTTCATCAGTTCCGACAGGTTCGGGTATATGCGTTTCTTGAATGATTCCCAATCGCGATGTTCCATCTGTGTCCATCCGGCTTCGGCAAGTGCCAGGCCGCGGGGGTACGTCATATAGGTGACGCGGTTGATGTCCGGCATCGCTTCTGCCCACAATGTTCCGTTGACACCTGCGATATGAGCTTGTTGGCTGGCAGGCAGACCGTAGCCCGGATCGAACTGGTAAGTGGTTTCCAGCGTAGTGACCGGCATTCCCCAGTTGTTGAACTCAGGAAAATCGTTCTTATATTGCGGATAATCGAGATACGTGTATTCTCCCGGTGCCATAATCAGCGTATTTCCGTGACGTGCAGTTAGTTCCATGCATAACGGTGTCAGGCCGTAACGCCAGGTTATCAAGACTGCGTCTTTCGGATAGTCGAACAGGTATTCGTGTGCCGGCATACGGATATTGTCCAGTTCGCACCATAACATCGGTTTTTTACCATTTTTACGCACGACCGGTAGGATTTTGCCGAAGAAGTAGTTCATCAACTCGGTTGGTTTCGTATAACCCAACTGCTTCATAAGTGATTGGCAGTGTTCACATTTACCCCAATTCGTCTCGATGATCGCTTCATCTCCTCCCAAATGGATATAGGGAGCGGGGAAGATGGAGGCTACTTCTGTCAAGATATCCTTATATAAGGAATAGACTTTGTCGTTATTGGCACAAAGCATAAGATTGACGGTTTCGCCGACAATCTTGGGTATGGTGTCGGTATGGCTGCAACCTAATTCGGGATAAGCATCCAGTACGGCTACCGTATGCCCGGGAATATCCAGTTCCGGGATGATCTGAACATTCCGTTCGGCTGCATAATGTACTAAATCCTTTAATTCTTCCTGTGTATAAAATTCTCCTTTTTCGGTCAGTCGGGGATGTTTCTTTATTTCGATACGCCAGCCTTGGTCGTCTGTCAGGTGTAGTTGCAATACATTATATTTATATCGTACCATCTGATCGATATAGAACTTCACATCTTCGGACGGCAGGAAATGACGTGCCGGGTCTAACATCAATGAACGGTAGCCGAAACGAGGTTGATCGTCGATTTCGACTGGCGCGATCTTTCCCGATAAAGTCCGGCATACATCTCCTAACAGGATCTGATCTAAAGTCATAAGTCCGTATAGGATGGCACCTTGTGTTGCTCCTTTTATGGTAACGGTTTCCTCGGATACGGATAATAGGTAATGCTCATCCCCTTTGATTGATGGATCCACCATGAGGTGAATGGAGGAATTGCTTGAGCCGTAAGAGGATAGGGTTGGTGTTTCCCCTGTTCTTTCCTGTAGGATGTTTTTTAGTTCTGCAATGCAAAAGGCTTCCTCCGGCAGATTCGTTTGTATGGTTGTTTTATCACTTATGATAAAATCTTTCTTACTATCGATTTGTTTGACTTGGTTCGGCATCGGAAGTAATGCTGATAAATTGTTCTGTGCCGACAAGTATCCGGCAAACAGCAACATGCATGTGATGAGTTTGTACTTTTTCATGGATTTAATTTTGACATTCTATCTACAAAAATACATAAATAAAATATAGTGTAATCTCCTGCTTTTGTAAAAAAGTTGAATTAATTGGTTTATTTGATATATTCTTGGTTATCGGAGGATAATGTCTCGGAAATATTTCTATCTTAGAGGCATAATCATTAAATCGAAAGATCATGGGAGCAAAGAAAAATTTTGTGCTTGACACGAATGTCATATTGCACGATTACAAGTGTATTGAGAACTTTCAGGAGAATGATATTTATCTTCCGATCGTCGTGTTGGAAGAGTTGGATAAGTTTAAAAAGGGGAGCGACCAGATTAACTACAACGCCCGCGAGTTTGTGCGCGAGTTGGACACGTTAACCAGTAATGATCTCTTTTTAAAAGGGGCCTCGCTTGGACCGGGTAAAGGTACTTTGCACGTGGTAACCGGTGACAAATATCAGGAAAAGATTTATCAGTCGTTCCCGGAAAAGACCGCGGACCATCGTATTTTGTCCTGTACATTGTCGGTTGCAGAGGCGGAAAAAGACCGGAAGGTGAAAACCATTCTGGTGACGAAGGATGTGAACCTGCGTATGAAAGCGCGTTCATTGGGTATCGAAGTGGAAGATTATATAACCGATAAGGTTATTAATGTGGATATTTTCGAACGTGCGCAAGATACTTATGAAAATATAGATCCGGATCTGATCGATAAGATGTATGCTTCGCCTGACGGCATCGATGCCAATCTGTTCGATATAAAGTCGAAACTGGAGCCGAACGAATGTTTTATTTTAAAGAGTGTACGTAATTCTGTCCTGGCCCGTTATAATCCGTTCACCAATAAATTCAAGAAAGTGGAAAAAGGCAGTAACTATGGTATTCAGCCCCGTAATGCGGAACAGAGTTTTGCTTTTGAAGTGCTGAATGATCCGGATGTAAAACTTATCGGGCTGACGGGAAAGGCCGGAACCGGTAAAACCTTGTTGGCTTTGGCATCTGCATTGAAACAGGCGAATGTTTATAAACAGATTCTGCTGGCACGTCCTATCGTTGCTTTAGCAAATAAGGATTTAGGATTCTTGCCTGGCGATGAGAAGCAGAAGGTGGCTCCTTATATGCAGCCCTTGTTTGATAATTTGAATGTGATTAAGGGGCAGTTTGCACCCGGTGGATCGGATGCCCGTAAGATAGATGATTTGCAAAAGAACGGACAACTTGTGATTGAAGCATTAGCCTTCATCCGCGGTCGAAGTCTTTCGGAAACGTTTTGTATCATCGATGAGGCGCAGAATCTGACTCCGCATGAGATTAAAACGATTATCACCCGTGCGGGCGAAGGAACGAAAATGGTATTTACAGGGGATATCCAGCAAATCGACTCTCCTTATCTGGATGCACAGAGCAATGGTCTTGCTTATATGGTTGATAAAATGAAAGGGCAAGAACTGTTTGCCCACATCAATCTGATCAAGGGAGAACGTAGCCAATTGTCCGAATTAGCTTCCGATTTACTCTGAAAAATGATTGCCCGTGTATTTGAAGAGGATCAAGTACACGGGCGTTTCTTGAACAAATACTCCTCCACAACAATTATATGTATATATAAATGTTTTTAATATGGAAAAGTCTTTTGAAAAAGGAATTGTGTTGGATTTGAAGTCCCTGATCGATTATTCGGAGGGAGGAGTCATTAGTAGGCAATTGATTAAAAGTGCTGCCGGTAATATCACTTTATTCTCTTTTGACAAGGGAGAGGGGTTAAGTGAACATACAGCCCCGTTTGATGCGTTGGTTCAGATTTTGGAGGGAACGGCAGAAATTACTGTAAACGGAAATAAGTTTACCGTTGGAAAAGGGGAAAGCATTGTTTTTCCTGTTAATGCACCTCATGCCGTGTTTGCCGTTGAACGGTTCAAGATGTTACTTACCATGATAAAAGGATAAAAAAAGATGTAATTCTCATTGTCTTGTCACATATGTTACAATTTAAAATGTATATATCGTGTATTTTTGTCCAAAATCATTTTAATTATCTTATGGAACAGTTACATGCTCATGAAGTCCTTCATATGATGGAAGGAAACAGTTATACGGAAGCCTCTTTGAAAGAAGCTATCGTAGAGAAGTTTGGAAAAGATCAGCTTTTTTATGCTTGTTCGGCTGAGAATATGAATGTGGATGCGTTGATCGAGTTTCTTAAACAAAAAGGTAAATTTATGCCTTTGAACGACGGTTTTACGGTTGATGTGACTAAAGTTTGTAATCATTAAAGATGGATTCGGTTTAGTTCTTTTTTATTTCCCATTTCTTTGGATTTATATTTTACTGTTTTCATGTTTTTTCGTATTATTGCATACGAATACTCATACAGCTAAAATATAACTATATGGATATCCTTCTTATTATTCTGGGGATACTTTGTTTGCTGACCGGGCTGGCAGGTTGTTTCTTGCCTGTATTGCCCGGTCCGCCTGTTTCTTATGCAGGCTTGTTGCTTTTACACTTTACGGACAAAATCCATTTCAGTACTACACATTTGATTTTATGGGCTTTGCTGGTCATTATTGTCCAGGTGCTGGATTATGTGACGCCTATGTTGGGTACAAAATACAGTGGAGGCGGTAAATGGGGGAATTGGGGATGTGTGATCGGAACGATTGCCGGTCTTTTCGTTTTTCCTCCCTGGGGTGTGCTGATCGGTCCGTTTGCAGGAGCTGTAATCGGCGAGTTGCTTGGGGGAAAGAAGTCTGTCGAAGCCTTTAAAGCCGGGGTAGGGGCTTTTGTTGGTTTTCTGTTCAGTGTGGTGGTGAAAGTGTCGGTTTGTGGCTATTTTATCTACTGCTTTGTTGCGGCTCTATTTTAATAAACCTTATTTCTGCTTTTTTTGTTACCTTTGTAGATTAATAGGGCTGTGGCAAATAATTATCAAATATGAAAAAGATTATTAATCCCTGGGAGGGATTGGATGGGTATATGTGTTTTGGCTGTGCTCCGAGTAACCCGATGGGACTTCATATGGAGTTTTATGAGGATGGTGATGATATTGTGGCTTATTGGGAGCCGGAAGCTCATTATCAGGGTTGGTTAAATACGTTGCATGGCGGAATCCTAACAACATTGATGGACGAATTGGCCGGTTGGGTGGTGCTTAGGAAGTTACAGACTTCGGGAATGACTTCACGCCTGGATGCCCGCTTTCTGAAAAGTCTTTCTACCCGTGAACCCAGGTTGACAATTCGGGGACGTATCAAAGACCGTAAACGAAATGCAATCTTTATCGAAACGGAAATCTATAATTCACAAGATGAGTTATGTACGCGTGCTGACTTGGTCTATTTTATAGTTACACAGGAACAGGCTACGGAAAAATTTCATTTTGCGGGATGCAAAGCAGAAGGTGAATAAACAATAAAACATAAATAACAAATGAAGTATATTGGAGCACATGTGTCGGCATCAGGTGGAGTTGAGAATGCTCCGGTGAATGCGAATGCGATTGGGGCGAAGGCGTTTGCCTTGTTTACCCGTAATCAGCGTCAATGGAAATCTTCTCCGCTGACAAAAAAGAATATTTCCCTTTTCAAAGAACGTTGTGAGGAATTTGGTTATGCGGCAGAGCATATTCTTCCGCACGATAGTTATCTGATCAATCTGGGACATCCGGAAGCAGAAGGTTTACAGAAATCGCGGGATGCTTTCTTGGATGAGATGCAACGTTGTGAGCAATTGGGACTGGACCGTTTGAATTTCCATCCCGGAAGCCATCTGAATCAGATGGATGTGGAGGACTGTCTGACGCGCATAGCCGATTCGGTCAATTGGGCGTTGGACCAGACTTCGGGTGTATGTGCCGTACTGGAAAATACTGCCGGACAGGGAACCAACCTGGGATATACCTTCGAGCAACTTGCTTATATTATCGATAAAGTAGAAGATAAATCCCGTGTTGGAGTTTGTATAGATACTGCCCATACACTGGCAGCAGGCTATGATATCAAGACTGTTGAAGGTTTTACGGAGACATTCCGTCATTTTGACGAAGTAATCGGTTTTTCTTATTTGCGTGGCATGCATATAAACGATTCCAAAAAAGATCTGGCTACCCGTGTGGATCGACATGACAGTATTGGGAAAGGAGTGATGGGATTGACTACATTTAAGATGTTGATGGATGATCCCCGGTTTGATAACATTCCTTTAATTCTGGAAACGCCGGACGAGTCTATTTGGGCAGAAGAAATTGAATATCTGTATTCTATATAAAAGCGAAAGGAGCGGTCTTCTCAGATCACTCCTTTCTATTTAACCAAAACCTTAACTATGAAAGCTCAAATGTATAGTGTTTTTTTTTAACATGCAAGAGTTTAGGGTGAAAAACCTAATCTTTTGTGATTTGATAACAAATTTAAATATATTGTGTTATGTTTATTTTAATGCCTGTCATCTTTGTCTTAGGGATTCTTGCAATTGCGTTGGAAGATAAGATAAAGATAAATAAAGCTGCGATAGCTCTGTTTATGGCAATATCACTATGGATGATATTGATGTTTGACGCCTATGACATTTTTGTCGAACGCTCCAGTCCTTTGTTTCAGGAGTTCTTGATCCAAAATCCGGAAATGGCAAATGCCCCTCTGAAAGATCAGTTTATTACATTTATTACAAACCGTTCGATTGTTTATCATTTAGGGAATGTAGCTGAAACGCTTTTCTTTGTCATGTGTTCCATGCTGATTGTCGATATCGTGGATAAGCATGGTGGTTTCCGGGCTGTTACCGGATATATCCGTACCGCCAATAAAAGAAAATTATTGTGGTATATAAGTTTTGCCGCTTTTTTCTTTTCCGCTTTATTGGATAACTTAGCTGCTGCTATCGTCATTATGGCCGTGTTGCGGAAATTGGTTCCGGATCGGACAGATCGTTTGAAGTATGCCTGTATGGTGATTATTGCGGCTAATGCGGGTGGTTCCTGGTCTCCGATTGGCGACGTGACGACTATTTTGCTTTGGGTGGGCAAGAATGTCACAGCTATGCACCAGATTTCGCATGTGTTCCTTCCGGCATTGGTAAACTTGCTTGTACCGCTGACGATTGCCAATTTCTGGCTCTTCAAGAAAGATGCAACTTTGCGTGTGATGAGCGAGGAAGAAATGGCAGACGAATATACACCGGAAATTCCGAATCATTCGCGCCGGGTGATCTTTGTGATCGGTGTCCTTTCGCTGGCATTGGTTCCGGTCTTTCAGATGTTGACGAATCTTCCGCCCTTCTTAGGTGTTTTGCTGGGTTTGGTGATCCTGTGGTTCTATACGGATATCATGTATAGCAAACTGCATATGCACGAATCCAATAAGTTGCGTATTTCCCAATTACTTCCGAATATCGACCTGGCGACGATATTTTTCTTTTTGGGTATCCTGATGGCGGTAGGGGCGTTGGAAACTTCCGGCCAGCTGGGTTTGATGTCTGCTTTTCTGGATAAGCATGTGCATGAACCTTATCTGATCAGTTTCGTGATCGGTGTTTTGTCTTCCTGTGTGGACAACGTGGCTTTGGTTGCGGCAACGATGGGTATGTATCCGATTGTGCCGGATGCGGCCAATCTGGCTCCTTATGCCCAGTTCTTCGTATCGGATGGAGGTTTTTGGACATTCCTTGCCTACTGTGCCGTTACTGGCGGTAGTATTCTGATTATCGGTTCTGCAACCGGTGTAACGGTAATGGGATTGGAAAAGATCGATTTTATGTATTATACTAAAAGATTTTCAATTCTGGCATTGATCGGCTATTGCTGCGGTGCCGGTGTATATATGTTATTATTTGCATAAATTTTATTTATATGAGAAGAACATGGATTTTGATGGCAGCCTGTTCCATTACGCTTTCCGCAGTGGAAGCCTTTGCATGCACAGGACTGCTGGTAGGAAAGAAAGCTTCGGTTGACGGCTCCGTTATGATTAGCTATGCGGCAGATTCGCATACGTTATATGGTGAACTGTATCGCTGGCCGGCTGCGACTTGGCCGAAAGGGGAGATGCTGGATATCATTGAGTGGGACACCCATAAACCGTTAGGACAGATCCCGCAGGTTGAGCAGACCTATTCTGTGGTCGGCAATATGAATGAACATCAGGTTGCGATTACGGAAAGCACTTTCGGGGGCCGTTCCGAACTGGTCGACACGACCGGTATCATGGATTACGGTAGTCTGATTTATGTCACTTTGCAACGTTCCAAGACGGCGCGGGAAGCTATCCGGATTATGACTGACCTGGTGAAGGATTATGGCTACTATAGCAGTGGGGAAACGTTTTCTATTGCCGATAAGAACGAAGCTTGGGTGATGGAAATGATCGGTAAAGGTCCGGGTAATAAAGGAGCTGTCTGGGTTGCTATTCGTATTCCGGACGATTGTATTTCGGCTCATGCCAACCAATCTCGTATCCAGCAGATCCCGTTTGATGATAAGGAGAACTGCATCTATTCACCGGATGTTGTCTCTTTTGCTCGTGAAAAGGGATATTTCAGCGGCAAGGATAAGGATTTTAGTTTCCAGAAAGCCTATTGTCCGTATGATTTCAGTGCTCTGCGTGGTTGTGAAGCCCGTGTGTGGTCTTTCTTTCGCAAATATGATAAATCGATGGATCAATATACAGATTTGATCAAGGGTGATGTGACGAAGAAGCCGATGCCTTTGTATGTCAAACCTAATCGTTTGTTGTCTGTTCAGGATGTTCAGAACGGTATGCGCGACCATTTCGAAGGCACGGATTTAGATATGACGAAGGATGCTGGTGCCGGTCCTTACAAGGTTCCGTATCGTTGGCGTCCGATGACTTTTGAAGTGGACGGCCAGGAATATACGAACGAGCGTGCGATTGCTACGCAGCAGACCGGTTTTGTGATTGTCCCTCAGATGCGTAACTGGCTGCCGGATGCTGTCGGTGGTATCCTTTGGTTCGGTGTGGATGATGCGGATATGGCTGTCTTTACGCCGATCTATTGTTCGGTGACAGCTTCTCCCGAATGTTATCGTGTCGGAAACGGTGATATGATGAATTTTTCCTGGACATCCGCTTTTTGGATTCATAACTGGGTGGCTAATATGGCGTATGGCAAATATAACTATATGATTCAAGATATCCGCTCAGTTCAACAGGAGTTGGAGAACGGATATCAACAGACAATCCCGGCTATCGATAAGGCAGCATCAGAACTGTATGCTAAGAATCCGGCGGAAGCGGTCAAGTTCCTGACCTGGTTCAGTTCTACGACTGCCGACCAGGCAACGGCCCGTTGGAAGAAATTAGGAGAATACCTGTTAGTCAAATATATGGACGGTAACGTGAAGAAGGAAGAAAATGGACAATTCAAACAGAATGGTTACGGATTGTCTGAATATCCGGATTTCCCTGGCTATGACGAAGACTATTATCGTAGCATTGTAAAGAGCGCAGGTGATAAATTAAAAGTAAAATAATAGGCCTTTCAATGAAAAAATACTATATTTGGCGATAGATATTGTTGTACTAAATAAGAAAAGTATGAAAAAATTAATTGTTATGTTGATGCTGACGCTGTTCAGTATAGGTGCGTATGCACAGACGCAGCAAGGTCAATCCTCGTTTGGTTTCAACTTAGGTTATAATTTTAATGATATCGGCAATGCTACTATCGGCATCGATTATCGTTATTGTGTAACGGATGCGTTTCGTTTGACCCCGTCTATTACTCATTTTGTAAAGAATGATGGTCTGAATGCATGGGCGATCGATATGAATGCTCATTATGTGTTTAAATTGAGTGAGATGTTCGGCTTTTACCCGTTGGCCGGGTTGAGCCTTTCGTTTTGGAAAGCCAGCGTAGGTAATTTAAGTGCTAATGAAACTCGTTTCGGTGCTAATATTGGCTTGGGCGGTGAAGTGTATGCGACGGATCGGATATCTGTCGGGTTGGAAGCTAAATATAACATAATAAAGGATTTGGATGCCGCAGCATTAGCTGTCCGCGTTGGATACAATTTCTAAGTAACCGAGCTTTTGTCTATATAAAAAAGGGGAGTGGTAACACATCCCCTTTTTTATTTTCTAAAAGGACGATACATTTTCTGTTCCCGTTCTACCATTTCTGATATTCTTCGAACGTAATGTTTTGGAAATCGGGTATGACCTGATATACCTTGTCCTTCAAAGACTCTTCGGAATTGGTCGTGCTAAGTCCGATAACCCGCATACCCGCATTGGTTCCGGCTTGTATTCCGGCAAAAGAATCTTCAAATACCAAGCAGTCGGCAGGTGATACATGCAGATCGGAGGCGGCAAGCTGATAACACATCGGGTCCGGTTTCCCTTTTGTAATCCGGTCAGCGCTCACAACCGTATCGAACAGATTGTCGAGTTTCAAAAGGCGGAAAGCCCGTTCCAATTTGGCATTGTCGGAACTGGTGACCAAACCGACTTTTACCCCTTTACCCTTCAAAAGGTGGATAAACTCCATTGCACCCGGAACCGGTGGAAAAGGCATTTTCTGTTCGAAATCCATTGATTCGCGGGTTACCATTTCTTTAAATTCTTCAGACCGGTCGGAGAAATACTTATCCAATATATAAGGTAATGTCGTCCCTTTGATATGGGATGCGAAATTGGGGATTCCCGTCTGATAGCGTTCTCCCGCTTCATTCCAGTAAATATCGTAAATAGGTTCTGTGTCTACAACCACACCGTCGAAATCAAAAAAGGCAGTCTTCATAAACTGTTGTTCCATAAAAATCAATTCGTTTATAATAAGGTCATTTGTCTGCAAATATACTTCTTATTGGGATACAGGAAAATAAATTTGTAAATCTTATTGACTTTATTTTTTTATTGCGTAATAAAAAATGGCCTTACTGCCATATTATTCTTAAATCACTGTCAGTGATTATATGATCGGCGGCAGTGATTATATAATCGCCGACACTGATTTTATAATCACTGGCACTGATTTTAGAATAGTAGCAGGGAGAACGGGAAATAGACGGCTTGTAAAGAGCTATTTTAGTGTAGTTGTTCTAACTTTTTTGAGATTTAATGCTATGGTAGTGCAAAAACTTATATCTTTGTGCACGTACACATGTTTGTTAACTAAAGGAAATTAATTGTCTAACTAATTATAGTATCAGAAAGCAAATGAAAGCGTATTTGAAATTAGCAGCTTTGTCTCTGACTTTGCTGTGTGGTGCCTGCCAACCTAACGACGGATGGCAGCAATTGTTTAATGGTAAGGATTTTACTGGCTTCAAGCAGTTGAACGGTAAGGCTCCCTATCGTGTAGAGAATGGATGTATGGTCGGCCAGACTGTGGATAAAGAACCGAATAGCTTTATGGCGACAGAACAAACGTATGGTGATTTTATTCTGGAGTTTGAAGTGAAATGTCATCCGGACTTGAATTCCGGGGTGCAGTTTCGAAGCGAAAGTAAGCCGGATTACAACAATGGACGTGTGCATGGCTATCAGTGCGAGATCGACCCGTCCGACCGTGCTTGGAGTGGTGGGCTTTATGATGAAGCACGACGTGGTTGGCTGGCTCCTTTGACGAATAACGAAGCCGGACGAGCCGCCTATAAGAAAGATGATTGGAACAAGTATCGGATTGAAGCTATCGGCAACAGTATCCGTATCTGGCTGAATGGCGTGAACACTTCGAATGTAGTGGATGATATGACACCGGAAGGTTTTATTGCTTTCCAGGTACATGGCATTTTCGGAAAAACGGAGAATGTCGGCAAGGAAATCTGGTGGCGTAATATCCGTATTAAGACGGAAAATCTGGAGGCAGAGCGTATGCAAGGTCCGTTGGCCCCGGAAGTGAACTGTATTCCGAATACGCTGACAGAAGCAGAAAAAGAGGCTGGTTGGAAACTGTTGTTTGATGGTAAGACTTCTAACGGATGGAGAGGTGCCGGACAGGAAACATTCCCCGAAAACGGATGGAAGATCGAAAATGGTGAACTGACTGTTATGAAGAATGGCGGTCCGGAAGGCAAAAGAGGTGGTGATATCCTGACTGTCGATGAGTTTGGTGCCTTCGAACTGAGCTTTGAGTTCAAGTTGACGGAAGGGGCAAATAGCGGTATGAAATATCTGATTCAGGAAAGCAAGAAGAATAAAGGTTTTGTGATCGGTCCGGAATACCAGGTTCTGGATGACAAGCAGCATCCGGATGCCAAACTGTACACGACTTATCCTGGTAGCCGTACAGTTTCCAGCTTGTACGATATTATCCCTGCGAAAAATAAACGCTTCAATGGTGTCGGACAGTGGAATAAGGGAGTTATCAAAGTATTCCCTAACAAGCATGTCGAACATTGGATGAACGGCTTTAAGACCGTTGAGTATGATTGGGCTTCGGATGCATTCCTGGAAGTCGTGAAGGGAAGTAAATTCGCGAAGAAGGAATATGCCGAATTCGGACCTTTCGGTACTGCTGAAAAAGGTCATATCCTTTTGCAGGATCACTGGGACGAAGTTTCTTTCCGGAATATCAAGATAAGAGAACTCAAATAGTTAACTAAAAAATAGGAACCATGACAACACGTAGAGATTTCCTTAAACACAGCGCCTTAGGTGCAGCCGGTCTGACTATTGGCGGACTGGGGTTCAGTACAGAGAGTTACGCTAACATAATGGGCGCAAACGAGAAGATTCGTGTGGGTATTGTCGGTTTTTCAGACCGTGCCCGCCATTCTTTGATTCCTGCTTTTATGGCTTGTGCCGATGAGTTAGGCTTTGAAATCGTCGCTATTTCCGACATCTGGAAACGGCGTAGAGAAGAAGGTGTTGCTTTCTTTCAGGAGAAATATGGAAAGAAAGTAAAGGCATTCCGTAACAACGAAGAACTGTATGACGCAAAAATGTGTGATGCTGTGATCGTTGCCACATCCGATTTTCAGCACGCTTTGCACTGTATCGAAGCAGTTAAAGCTGGATGCGATGCCTATGTAGAGAAACCTTTTGCAGAAACGATGGAAGATGCCCGTGCCGCCCGCAAAGCTGTGTTGGAAAGTGGAAAGATTGTGCAGATTGGTTCCCAACGCCGCTCGGCTCCAAACTATCATGCTGCCAACGACTTTATCCGCTCCGGTAAGTTCGGCAAGATCACGATGGTGGAAATGTGTTGGAACGTGAACCAGCCCGGACGCTGGCGTCGTCCGGCCTTAGTCGCACAATGTTTTGAGAAGGATACTGATTGGAAGCGCTTCCTGCTAAATCGCCCGTACGAAGAATGGGACCCGCGTAAGTATTTGGAATATCGCCTGTTCTGGCCGTATTCTTCCGGCATTCCCGGCCAGTGGATGTCACATCAGATCGATACGGTACACTGGTTTACTGGTTGCAACCATCCGAATAGTGTCGCAGCCAATGGCGGAATCTATCAATGGAATGACGGACGCCGCAGTTATGATACGATGACGGCGGTGTTTGATTATGGAAAAGCAGGCGAGAATTTCCAGGTCGTATATTCTTCCCGTATGCATAACTCGGCAGGCGGAACAAAAGAATTGTACTTTTCCAATGGCGGTACGTTGAACCTGGATACAAATAAAGTGACATCGGAAGGTGGCCTGACTAAACGTTTCGCGGATGAAATGGGAATGCAGCCGAACCTGTTGGAAGAATTCGAATTGCCTTCCATCAAGGTGGAAACGGGTTCCAATACAGGAGCTGACCCTATGACAAACCTGCATATGCGTAATTGGATGGAATGCGTGAAAAGCCGCAAGCAACCGAATGCTCCGGTAGATGCCGGCTATAATCATTCCATTGCCAACATCATGTGTACGGCTTCTCTTCGGACAGGAGAAAAAGCGACATTCGATGAAGCAAGACAGGAAGTGCTTGCCGGTGGCAAAGTCTTTAAATATTGATTATTCGTTCCGTAAGAAGCTGCACAGTACGATTCTTTGACGTACGTCGGCAATAACATTCTTTGTGGAGGTAAGTAGACTGAATGTGTACTTATCTCCATAATTTTTTTGTACTGTTTCCAAGTCTTTCACGGTACAGAAAAAGAAGCCGCTTACTGGCTGTTCCTGCCCGAAATTATGGAACTTGTTGCCCAGATAGAAATTCAGCCCATAAAGATTTGCGTATGTCTTCAGATCATTCATTACATACATATTCATGTCGTCCAACGGATATTCTTTCTGAACCTGCTCGGCAAACGGACGGGCGGAACTTCCTTGGCGTATACCGCGCATGACAACCCCGTCGATCAGTAAGTTAATGGCAAAAGCCAATGCGATCGTCGCATACAGGATCTTGATGTTGATCTTCTTGAACATCTGATAATAGACAGTCGCCAGAATAGCCAAAAGGACTATCAGTATACAAATTGTCAGTCCGCAGGGATATGCGAACATATTCGATACCAACTCGACCATTTCCAGTGTCGATTGGTGGCTTGTGTACTGACTCGCAATCTTGACTGGATCGATTGCTCCGGCCATTGTCAGGCCGACGGCAATCACGACGACGGCAGTAATGGAGGCCATGAAAGCGGCAAATACTCGGGTTACCTTCGTCCGGTATTCCGTAATATATAATGTATATTGAGCCAGGAAAATGGCAATAAACGGATATGCCGGCATCAGGTATACGCTTCGTTTGCTGGAAGGTATCGAATAGAAGAAAATGATACAAACCAGTGCAACTAAGCTGAACAGTTTCTCTTTTTCCATCGATCGAATATTATTCCAAGTGTCAGCCAGTATCTCTTTCACCGACTTTTCCGATTTGTGCAATTTTAATCCGAATAAAGAGAAAAAGAAGAAGATCGTCCAGGGAACAAATCCCGCAGCCAGTGTCATGAAATTGTACCAGACTCCGTTTTCATGCCCTAAATTGTAATGGATATCAGGCGTGCTGAGGTGGAAGAAACGACCGAAATTCTCTGCTAACACCACATTCAGGAACGCATCACCTCCTTGTTTCCAGGCAGCGACATACCACAATAGAGGTAGGAATATCGAAGAAATACCAGCATAAAGAAGTGTTTTGAATATCACTAAATAAGAGTATTTACGAAGCATCAGCAAATAGACCCCGAAAACAAATAGCGGCAGGATAATACCCACCGGTCCTTTTGTCAGTACGGCACATCCCAATAAGGCCGGAATGGCGATCGGCACTCCTTTTAGCTCCAGTTTGTCTTCCCACCTGTATAGCTGATAAAGCCCGATCACTATAAAGGTTGTCAGTAGCATATCCACACGCGTGGTCATAGCCGCCCGATGTATCTCGATACAGGTGATGAGCAATAGCGTGGCGATGAATGCCTGCTGGAACCGCAACCGCTTGCCAAAGAAAACCAGCGTGAAACCGATCAGTATGATAAAAGCCAGCGCAGACGGCAGGCGGGAGGTGAACTCTGAAACATATCCCTGAGGTAGGGAAGCGACTGCCATCAGCCAATGCGCCAACGGCGGCTTATAAGCAAATTCGTTTGCATAGACCTGTGGCAAAATCCAGTTGCCGGTTTCGAGCATGGAAACGGCAACCGCCGCTTCGCGAGGTTCTCCCTTGGTCGAAAAATCTCCCAGCCCGATCCAGGGAAGGACGGCGATTATACAAATGACGATAATCATCGTTACCGGCTTTTGCAGATAAAGATATTGAAGAGTAGGTGTGCGCATAGTTTAAATCGGTAAGGAGCTTCCGCCCCGTTGAATAAATTTTTCTGAACTACAAAAGAACGACTTTTTACGGACTTTTTGTTCTTTTCGGGAAACTTTTTTATGTTCCTAAACATTCTTTGATGGAAGTCCGGATGACATTCGCATCTTCTTTATTCTCTTTCAGAATGGAGAGGACAAGGTTTAAATAACTCTCTTTATTACTGATCCCACAGTATTTGCAAAGCTGGGACTGAGGCAGCATCCCTTTCTGATTGTAGACGCGAAGGATATTTTTGTAATCTCCGGTTTCGGCAAACTGGATGAATTTCTCCTTGATCCCCGTATAGATTTCATCTACATGTACGGTGTCGCGGATGCTTTCCACATGCTCGGTCAGTTCGTCCACCGTGCTCATCTTCCGGTTCAGGGCTGTTTCCAACTTTTTCTGTACGCGATGGCGGGCATGAAGCAAAACCTGGCTTTCGAGATCTTTCAGGAAAAGCTTGATGACGTTTTCTTTGACCTGGTTGAAGACCTGTTCCGGATCTTTCATCAGGCGGGCGGCAACAGTCTTGATGACCGGCTCCAGCATCAGCAGGTTTTCTACTTCGGCCACGTTGGGCACGTAGATATGTTGTTCGCGCAGGTAAGCGATTTCTCCTTCCGTACGACGGTCACGATCGACGATCCCTTTCGAGTCCAGCGTATGGAAATCTTTCAACTGGGCGAATGCCTTTGTTGTTTCGATTACTTTCTGGCAACCTCCCATCGGTTTTACTTTGTAGTCGGGAAAGATAAGCGGATAGAGGCGGCTGTCTATGCTGTTGGAGTCGGTCCCTTCGATAAACAGGATCGGTTTGCGGCTGCCTAATATTTCCATATAGACCTCTTCCGGGAAACTGTCGTTGCTTTCGATCAGTTCGTAGTCCCATATCCGGACATCCCCATTGTAAGAACGTATCCAGAGGCGTTTGCTGTTATCGCGGGAGGCGGCGAAGTCGATGTCGTGCGTCAGATACACATAGGTACAATCCGGCCGCATGGCTTCTATCTCGTCCCACAAAGGATTTTTGATGGAGTCGTGGAGCAGGACTTCCGGCTCTTCAATGATTAATAATGCATTTTCAGGAGCACAGAGTACGGCTCCTATCAGATAGAATACCAGCTTTTCGCCGTCGCTCATCCTGCCGGCCGTATAGGAATCTCCGTCGATACTGGTGGAGGCCAGCTCTATAAAACCCGATTTGCGTACCAGGCGGTTATGCGGGAACATCTTCTCCCAAATCGTCTGGATACGGTCTATCTTGGTGACCGGCGGCAATAGATCGGGGGCCAGTTTGCTTTCTTCTTTATACTGGACGGCAGCTTCGAATTCTTCCGTTTGCAAATGCAGGATCAATTTTTCGTATTCTGACATACGCGGCATGAAAAGTCGTTCTGCAATCATGGATTGGAGTCTGGCCAGCTCGTTGCCGTCCGCCGGAGCCTTGCTTTCTTCGCTGCTAAGGAAGAGGGAGTGCATTCCGGATATCCATACGCTTTGTCCGGCGTAGCGTTGGTGCAAGTTTCTGCCGAAGGAGCTTTTACCGGCCCCGTTTGCCCCGATTACGACCAGCACTTTCGTGTCAAGCGTAACGGGAACTGAAGTATTTTGATTGGTAGGAAGAATTAAATCCATAACTAGTCTCCGATTAGTTTCCCCAAAGGTAAATAAAATTTTATAGGCGGGAAACAAAAGTTCCATCGGCATGAAACAAAAATTCCATAAGCATGGAACAAGAGTTTCGTGCCTATGGAACTTTAATTTCTTCCGTATGTAAGGGACGATTTAATATGCCCGTGCGAACAATACGCGCTGTGCAGAAGGTTTGCCGGTCACCATACACTTGCCAGGAGTCTTGTCACCGTCCAGTGGAATGCAGCGGATTGTAGCTTTCGTCTCGTTCTTCACCTGCTCTTCCGTTTCGGGAGTTCCGTCCCAATGAGCCATGATGAAGTAACCTTCTTCGATCTTTTCCTTGAACTCTTCGTAGGTATCGACTGTAATTGTCTTTTCCGTACGATGATCGAGTGCTTTCTGGAAGATGTTCTTTTGGATTTCTTCCAGCAGGTTCTGGACGTATGTTTCGATGTTGTCGCAAGTCACAGTTTCTTTTTCCAGTGTATCGCGACGCATCACTTCTATCGTGTTGTTCTCCAAATCGCGTCCGCCCATAGCTAAACGTACGGGAACGCCTTTCAGTTCGTATTCGGCGAACTTCCATCCCGGCTTCTTGTTGTCGGCGTCGTCGAATTTTACGGAGATACCCAACGCTTTCAGCTTGGCAACGATGCCGTTTACCTTTTCGCTGATCTGCGCCAACTGCTCTGTGCTGCGGTAGATCGGGATGATTACCACTTGGATAGGAGCGAGGTGAGGAGGCAATACCAGGCCGTTATCGTCGGAATGGGACATGATCAGGGCTCCGATCAGACGGGTTGAAACTCCCCATGAAGTAGCCCAGGCGTATTCGTTCTTTCCGTTTTTGTCGATAAAGGTAACGTCGAATGCCTTACCGAAGTTCTGTCCTAAGAAGTGAGACGTACCGGCTTGCAGTGCTTTTCCGTCTTGCATCATCGCTTCGATCGTATAGGTATCCAATGCTCCGGCGAAACGTTCGCTTGCAGACTTGACACCTTTGACGACCGGCATCGCCATATAGTTTTCTGCAAAGTCAGCATATACACCTTGCATCTTCTTTGCTTCGATTTCGGCTTCTTCACGTGTCGCATGGGCAGTATGTCCTTCCTGCCACAGGAATTCTGCGGTACGGAGGAAGAGGCGTGTGCGCATTTCCCAACGCATCACGTTCGCCCACTGATTACAAAGGATAGGCAGGTCGCGGTAAGACTGAATCCAGTTGCGATAAGTGTTCCAGATAATTGTCTCGGAAGTCGGACGGATGATTAGTTCTTCTTCCAGCTTGGCGGCCGGGTCGACCACGACACCTGTACCGTCATGGTTTGTTTTCAGACGATAATGTGTTACAACGGCACATTCTTTGGCGAAGCCTTCTACATGTTCGGCTTCCTTGCTCAGGAATGATTTCGGGATCAGCAAGGGGAAGTAAGCATTTACGTGGCCTGTTTCCTTGAACATATCGTCGAGGATACGTTGCATCTTTTCCCAAATTGCATATCCGTAAGGCTTGATCACCATACAGCCGCGTACTGCAGAATTCTCTGCCAGATCCGCTTTGATTACCAGATCCTGGTACCACTGCGAGTAGTTCACACTTCTCGGAGTCAGTTCTTTCAGCTCTTTTGCCATTTCCTTATAATTCTTATGTTTTTTTCTATTGATTCCAAATATGACGTGCAAAGGTACAAAATTGAATTGATAATTGACAATTGACAATTGACAATTCATGCAATTCAATGCGTCATATTTGATAAAAAGCAATGAAAAAGGCCACTCCTCGAAAGAAGTGGCCTTTATTATGAATAAGGATTATTCTTATTTGTATGCTTCGCCCTTAACAGCTGCAATACCCGGAAGAACTTTACCTTCGATGGCTTCCAGCAGGGCGCCACCACCTGTAGACACGTAAGAAACGCCGTTTGCCAGACCGAACTTGTTAACACAAGCAACTGAATCGCCACCACCCACTAATGAGAAAGCGCCGTTCTTGGTTGCTTCAACGATAGCTTCGCCAACTGCGCGGGAACCATCTGTGAAGTTCTCGAATTCAAATACGCCTGTAGGACCGTTCCACAGGATCGTTTTGGAGTTCTTGATAACTTCAGCATAAAGAGCAATAGTCTTCGGACCGATGTCAAGACCTTCCCATCCGTCAGGAATTTCGTTGACGTTGGCATAAGCAGTCTTGGCGTCGTTGCTGAAATCGTCAGCGATCTTAGCGTCAACAGCCAATACCAGATTTACACCTTTTTCTTTTGCTTTTTTCATCAGGTCGAGAGCCAGATCCAGCTTGTCATCTTCGCAGATTGATTTACCGATCTTACCACCCATAGCTTTTGTGAAAGTATAAGTCATACCGCCGGTGATGATCAGGTTGTCTACCTTGTTTAACAGGTTTTCGATGATTTCGATCTTGGAAGAAACCTTGGAACCACCCATGATTGCTGTAAACGGACGAGTGATGTCGTTCAATACCTTTTCAACCGCTTTTACTTCTTTTTCCATCAGGTAGCCGAACATTTTGTGGTCAGCATCGAAATAATCAGCGATCAATGCCGTAGAAGCGTGAGCACGGTGAGCTGTACCGAATGCGTCATTTACATAGCAGTCAGCATAAGATGCCAATCTCTTTGTAAATTCTTTCTGACTTTCTTTAACAGCTTTCTTGGCAGCTTTCTTTTCTTCGTCTGTTGCATCTTCAGCCAAACCTCTCGGCTTGCCTTCTTCTTCAGCATAAAAACGAAGGTTTTCAAGCAACAATGCTTCGCCCGGTTGCAAAGCGGCAGCCTTAGCGCCGGCTTCTTCACCGATACAGTCGTTAGCGAACTGAACATCAACACCCAGCAATTCGGAAACGTGTTTCAGGATGTGTTTCAGTGAATATTTGTCAGTAACGCCTTTCGGACGTCCCAGGTGAGAACCGATGATTAGACTACCACCGTCTGCCAAAATCTTTTTCAGAGTAGGAAGAGCGGCACGGATACGAGTGTCGTCTGTGATGTTGAAGTTTTCGTCCAAAGGAACGTTGAAGTCAACTCTTACAAATGCCTTTTTGCCGGCAAAATTGAAATTGTCAATTGATTGCATAACTCTTATATTTAAGTTCTGTATTAAAATATCACGCTTAGCGGACGCAAACTTACACAAAAATATTTTATTTCGTTGTTTCATATTCTATAATTATTGGCTTGAATGCAAAACTTCCTTACGCTTCGATCAAAACATGTGAGGAAACGGGGAACGGGGGTTATTGTAGTAATTTTTTTTTAATACTTTTAATAGACAGTAATAAAGAAGACTTTTATATTTGTCGCCAGCTATTGATAAACAATTTTGTACTAAAATTTTTTATAGTAATGCGAACGAATCATCTTAATCTATTACTTGTACTCGTACTTGTATTATTTCCGATGAGTACACGCGCATATGGCGCCGGTGAATGTGTGATGTTGTATACTCCCTACACTAAGATTGCGGTTCCGCCGGGAGAGTCTATCAATTACAGTGTTGACGTCATTAATAATTGTGACGAAGTGAGAAATGCTTCTATTTCCGTCTCAGGAATGCCGCGAGGATGGAAGTATGAGATGAAAGCCGGAGGTTGGACGGTTGACCAGATATCCGTTCTGCCGGGTGAGAAGAAGAATTTTACTTTCAAAGTGGATGTCCCGTTTAAGGTGAATAAAGGAACGTACCATTTTACGTTGTCCGCTCCGGGTGTTGCGGAATTGCCGTTGACTGTAACTGTTTCTGAACAGGGAACTTATCAAACTGAATTTATGACAAAGCAGCCCAATATGCAGGGTAATTCGAAATCGACCTTCAATTTCAACGCGACGTTGAAGAACCAGACTGCCGACCAGCAACTATATGCGTTGATGGCAGATGCTCCGAGAGGATGGAACGTCACTTTCCGGGTGGCGGGCAAGCAGGCTACTTCCGCACAAGTGGAAGCCAATGCGACGGAAAATATCAGCATCGATATCAATCCGGCGGCTAATGTGCAGGCAGGCACTTATAAGATCCCGGTCCATGCGACAACCAGTTCGACCTCTGCCGATATCGAGTTGGAGGTAGTTATCACTGGTTCTTATGATATCGAACTGACGACTCCGAGAGGATTGTTGAGTGCTGAAATTACGGCAGGAGATATGAAACGTATTGATTTGGTCGTACGCAACAATGGGTCTGCCGAACTGAAGGATGTCCAGTTGACAGCCACTAAGCCGGTTGACTGGGAAGTAACCTTTGAACCTTCTAAAATAGACAAACTGACGGCTGGTAGCACGACGAATGTTACTGCGACTATAAAAGCATCCGGAAAAGCTCTTCCTGGTGATTATGTGACGAAGATGACGGCCAAAACACCTGAAGTCAATACGACTGCGGAGTTCCGCATATCCGTCCATACTCCCATGATTTACGGTTGGTTGGGAATTTTGATTATTGTGCTCGTGCTGGGCGGCGTGTATTATCTGTTCCGTAAATATGGAAGGAGGTAAGTCATGTGCCAGTATGTGATCGAACTTACCGGTTTGACGAAAAAGTATGGAAACTTTACTGCCGTGAACGACCTGAACCTGCAGATTCGTAAAGGTGAGATATTCGGATTGTTGGGGCCGAATGGGGCGGGTAAATCAACGACCATACTCATGATGCTGGGCTTGACCGAACCGACGACCGGCTCTGTAAAAGTATGTAATATCGATTCTACTACTCATCCGATAGATGTAAAGCGTAAGGTCGGATATCTGCCGGAGGATGTGGGGTTCTACGAGGATATGACGGGGATCGAGAATCTTATTTATACTGCTGCCCTCAATGGCATTCGGAAGAAAGAAGCACGTGTGAAAGCGGAGCGGTTGCTTGACCGGGTAGGGTTATTGAAGGAAGCGGATAAGAAGGCCGGTAAATATTCCAAGGGAATGCGCCAACGTCTCGGATTAGCTGATGTGCTGATCAAAAGTCCTGAAGTAATCATTTTGGATGAACCGACTTCGGGGATAGATCCGGCAGGAGTGCAGGAATTTATGGATTTGATCCGGCAATTGAGCCGGGAAGAGGGATTGACTGTCTTGTTTTCTTCCCATCATTTGAACCAGGTCCAGCAAGTTTGCGATCGGGTGGGATTGTTTGGCGGAGGAAAGCTGTTGGCGGAGATTGAACTGACAGACTTGCATAAGACCGAGCATGGGCTTGATGATATCTATAATCAATATTTCGGGGGAGGACGTAGCCATGAGTAATACGAATCATCCTTTCTGGGTTATTGTCAATAAGGAAATCTCCGATTATGTGAGAAGTTGGCGTTTTATTATCCTGATCGTTATCATTGCACTGACTTGTATGGGGTCGTTGTATACGGCTCTGACAAATATCCGTGAAGCGATAAAGCCGAATGATCCTGATGGAGCTTTTCTTTTTCTGAAACTGTTTACGGTTTCGGACGGAACGTTGCCTTCTTTTGCAGTATTTATTAGTTTTCTGGGACCATTGTTAGGAATTTCACTGGGATTCGATGCTATTAATTCGGAACAGAACAAAGGAACGTTGAGCCGTATCTTGTCTCAGCCGATTCACCGGGATTATTTGATTAATGCAAAGTTTGTGGCGGCTCTGACTGTAATCGGCATCATGTTGTTCATGCTGGGATTTCTGGTCATGGGATTCGGGCTGATTGCGATCGGAATCCCGCCTACGGCAGAAGAGTTTATGCGTGTTATCTTCTTTCTGGTCGTAAGTCTTTTTTATGTGGCATTCTGGTTGAACTTGTCGATATTCTTTTCGATCCGTTTTAAACAGGCGGCAACATCGGCATTGGCTTGTGTGGCGATTTGGTTGTTTTTCAGCGTTTTTTATAATATGATTATCAACCTTGTCGGAAAGGCATTGAGTCCTTCGGCTTGGGCTTCTGACTATCAGGTGATCGCTTACCAACGGTTTATGCTGAATTTACTGCGTTTTGCACCGAGTGAGTTGTTTAATGAAGCGACGATGACATTGTTAATACCTTCCGTGCGGAGTCTGGGACCGTTGACAATGGAGCAGGTGCATGGTGCGATTCCAAGTCCGTTGCCTTTAGGCCAGAGTCTTTTGGTTGTTTGGCCGCAACTGACTGGATTGATTGCTGCGACAGTTGTATGTTTTGCATTGTCGTATGTCTCTTTTATGAGGAAAGAAGTACGGTCAAGGTGAATAATATGCTAATAAATCAATGTGTCAATCAGTAGGAGCTTTCCATCTATTGGCACGTTGATTTATTGGCATATTGGCACTTTATTTATCATTCTGTTAATTTGAAACGCAAGCGTAGCCGGCCGTCGGTATAATCGTATGTCAACATTTTGAAATGTCCGATTTCAGAAGTGTTATTGACATGCGCTCCGATACACGCGCAAGCGTCATAATCTCCGATGCGGACAATACGCAGTGTGTCGCTTGCGTCTTCCGGCAACTTGCTAAGATCGACGATCTCCTTGGCTTCCGCTTTCGGTACAAATTCGATTGTAACAGGCAAATACCGGTCGATCACCTCATTTACCCGGCGTTCCACCTCTGCCATTATTTCGGCTGTCGGTTCTTCCGGCAACTCGTAGTCACATTTACTCTTTTTCCTTTCTATATGTGCATTCTTCGAACGCGGGCAACCGAACATACGGACCATCGTCTGATTCAAGATATGTTCTGCCGTATGCATAGGAGGATATTCGGCTTTGTTGTGCTCGTTTAATTGGATTTCCTGTTCCATATTAATTATTCTGGTTGATTAAATTTACTACTACTTTTACCATAATGTCTTTTTCATTCGTACGACTTTCAGCAATCATTAGAGTGAGGGCTACTAATGTATTATCAGCGATCCGTTTTTCTCCATTCGTATGATAGAGAAGACCGTTTTTTTCCATAAACCAGAGGAATAGCATAGCTGCAATTCGTTTATTACCATCGCTGAAAGAATGATTCTTTGTTACCAGATAAAGTAGCATAGCTGCCTTCTCTTCAATACTGGGATAAAGTTCTACACCATCGAATGTCTGGTAAATGGTTGAAATCGAACTTTTGAATGACTGATCTTTTTCATGTGCAAACAGTTCGCTTTCCCCGAATTTACCTTTTAGGCTTCGAATAGCTTCCATTGCATTTTCATAGGTGGCATGAAATCTATCTCCTTTTGTCGTCTCTTCGATTGTGAGTTGCTGATAATCGTATTTGTCTAAAGTGTCAAGGGCATAGACATAATCGGTTACAACAGCCAATAGGCCTTTAGACTGTTCGGATGTTAGTTGTTCCTGGTTTTTGAGTGTATTGCCGAGGATACGGACGATGTCTTTCAACTCTTGATAATGTTCTAATTGTATCTTTTGGTTGATGGCATATCCTTTAATAAGATAGTCTTTTAGTATTTTGTTGGCCCAGATACGGAATTGGGTGCCGCGCTTGGATTTTACCCGATAGCCTACCGATATGATAACATCGAGATTATACAGTAAAGTTTCATATTTTTGATCACCTTCTGAACCCATGTGTGCAAATTTTGCACATGTGGTATCTCTATATAGTTCTCCCTCTTTATATATGTTATTGATATGTCGACCAATGACTGTCCTGTCTTTTTGGAACAATTCACTCATCTGCGCTTGCGTTAACCAAACCGTTTCTTTTTCCATTTTGACATCCATTTTGATTTCCCCGTCTTCTGTTTGATAGATGATGACATCGTTTAAAGAAGGGTTGAAACCAGCCGTATGTATGGGTGGATATTCGGCTTTGTTGTGCTCGTTTAGTTGGATTTCCTGTTCCATGATTCGACTTCTTTTTTTAATATACTATATACATTAGTATCTACATATTCACCTGAAACCAACAGTTCGCCATCCCGCTCTGTTCCCTCCAATGTGAATCCTAAACGTTTCGGTATGGCGTTACTTGGATGGTTTTCGACAGCACACCGGATTTGGATGCGGTTTATGTTCCGTTTACAGACAGCCCATTGGCAAAGATAACGGACTGCGTGCGTAATAATTCCTTTTCCCCGGTAGGCGGGAAGTAGCCAGTAACCTATTTCGGTACGATGGTTGGGTGCATCGGAGAAATGGAAACCTGCCAGTCCACAAATAGTTTCCCCTTGTTCCAAAATGTAAACAGGATCGCGTTGTTCGTATGGAACAGCCAATACGGATTGCAGGAACCTTTCTTCATCCACAGCACTTTTAAGGCTGTCGACAAAAGGCAGCCAAATACGCAGATCTTCCCGGTACTTATCGATCGCTTCAAAGATTGGGACTGCATCCATTAAAGTCGCTTCCCGGATTGTATAACCGGAAATACCGATGGGATGGGAGTGGGGACGAATCGTCTTTTCGAATGCTTTTCTTGCACTGTTATTCCGGTAATACACTTCGCCGCAATATCGGAAACCTAATGTGTCGATCAGACGTAACATATAAGTATTGTCATATTTCGTGTCCACACGGAAATTGTAGACACCTTTCTTACGGCTCACCTCCTCGGCTTGCAACATAAATTGCTTTGCCATGCCCTGCCGTTTCATCTCGTCGGCAATGGCAAGACGGTGGACGATGACATAAGGCAGGTCGTTTGACCATTTGCCCTCTATCTCTTTATAGACAGGTTCTCCGTCGAATGAAATGACTCCGTATGCAACAACCCGGTCTTCCCGGCAAATGACGTATCCGTTTCCGTCCTGTATGTCCTGATGGATATGCTCGATAGCTGGATAGCTTTCATCCCATTGTTGACTTCCAAGGCGTTGCATCTGGGCTTTTGCCTGACCGATGATTTGCCAGATTCGCTCGATATCTGTCTCTTCTGCTTTTCGAAATGTGTCGGATATATTTGAGGTTGCCATTTGTTTTTTGAATTTATTGTAATGAATCCTCAAAGATAGTTTTTTTCTTAAAGTAATTTTTCTTTTAGTAATGAGGTTTTTGGGCTGGATGTCATTTTATGACTATAATAGCATTTGATAGTTGACTTTACCGCAGAAAAAAATACTTCCGGTTAAAATATCTGTTTCTCCCATTCGTCTACCTACATGAAGAAACATAAAAGACGAATAAATATGGAAATAGAAATTTATGCAGACAAATGCATCGGTTGTGGAAAATGTGTCGAAAATTGCCCCAGTGGTGTATTGTCAATTACAAATAACGGCTCGCATTTTTGTGTCAGTGTTACCAATAAGGACTTTTGTCTCGGATGTAAAAGATGTACAAGACTTTGTCCAAATGATGCCATCAAGGTCAAGAAGAGCCACAAGAGAGAACATAATCGGACTGCCATCAAATCAAGATTTTGGTTTGTTTTTACCGTTTTTTTAATGGCTGTATTCTTTTTCTTCAGTCGTTAAAATGATGGAAATAGATATATTTACATATAATTGTACGGGTTGTGGAAAATGTGTAACTTGCTGCCCATGTGGGTGTTTTACATTGGTGGACAATGGTTCATGCCGTTTCGTCAATATTATTGCTGCTGATTTGTGCATCGGGTGTAAACTTTGTGAACAGCATTGTCCTAATAATGTGATTAAAATTGAACGAACTAAAAAAGATAAAATAATGAACGTATGGAAATTAAGAGCTAAATTCATGCTCAATATGACAGGCGGAATTTGTATGATTGCTCTGGTTGTAGGAATTGTCATGTGGTTATGGAACTGGCTTGTTCCGTCCATAACGGGATGGAGCAATATCAATTATTGGCAGGCTTTAGGACTGACGCTTCTATTCCGCTTCTTAAACGGGAATATACTTCCTCCGATGTTTCACATTCAGAAGAGAGGGAGTTTCGAGAAAATGAAAAAAATGTCGGTGGAAGAACGAAGTGCATTTATTCGCAGACAGTTATCAAGGTTGAGCCATGAGGATATAGACAATGAAAAGGCATAACGTTGCAGAAATATTCAAAAAATATCGCCGACAGTTATTTTCATTCATACGCTATAGAACTTCGGAAGATGAAGCAGAAGACATATTACAAGATGTATTCTTACGGTTTATCCAAGCGGATAATGTAAGTCCTATCAATCAAGTTTCGAGTTGGCTTTTCCAAACGGCAAGAAACAAAATTATCGATAACGGCAGGAAATGTAAAGAAGAACGGATGCCCGAAATTGTCATACAGCAAGATGGTGATACTTTTATGCAGCAAGTAACCGATTTTTTGATAGACGAGGAGCAATCCCCCGAAAAAGAATATCTGAAAAGCGTTGTGTGGGAAGAATTGGAAAAAGCTCTTTACGAATTACCCGAAGAACAAAGATACGTGTTCGAGCAAACGGAGTTGAATGGCCTTACATTTATCGAATTATCCGAAATGTGTAAGACGCCCGTGAATACTTTGATTTCTCGAAAACATTATGCCGTCAGATATCTTCGTAAGCGGCTTAAAAATATCTATGAATCATTGATTTATGAAGAATAATCAATATCAAATATAGACTTTATATGTAAGAAAAGGCAGTATCATTTGCGGAGTATTGCCTTTCCGGTTGTAAATTTCCGCTTATGTTCCTCCGGATAGAGTTTTCCTGCATACTTCAACGCTTTTCCCTTGACGAGCGTTGTGATCTGCCCGTTGTTTAAAGGCGAATCGGTCTTTCTTGATTGTAAAACTATACAATAACTGCCCTGAAAAGTAGGAAAATTATATTGTTTTGTTATTTAGTGGTTTATGTGATTTTGAGTTTGTTAAAAAATATTACCCGCAAGGGAAATTTGAAAAATATGGGGTAGAAAATCAAATTTTATGCGCTACTATTTCGATTTGGACCAATAGGTGTTTGAGGAATTTGTACAATAAGCTGGGAATGACAATAAGAAACTGTTTTGATTTCTTAACCAGGTAATTCCAATCAAAACAGTTTAATTTTTGTTATAAAGATAGATTTAAGTCTGAAACGGTCTAAACAAATTATTAGGTATGATACGAAAACTTTTGATTCGGGATCTGACTCTCCGGGATGGTCAGCAATCTGCTTTTGCGACGCGAATGTCACAAAAACAGATAGACAAAGTGCTTCCTTTTTATAGAGAAGCAGGTTTTTATGCGATGGAAATATGGGGTGGTGCTGTGCCCGATTCTATCATGCGATATTTGGGAGAAGATCCCTGGGAGCGGTTGGAGAAAATAAAAGCTTCGGTAGGGAATACCTCTAAGTTGACGGCCCTTTCACGCGGGCGTAACCTGTTTGGTTACAATCCTTATCCCGATAAGATTATTAAAGGCTTTTGCCACAATTCAATAGAATCGGGATTGGATATCATGCGCATATTTGATGCGCTGAATGATGTGGAGAATATAAAATCGACAGTCAAATATGTAAAACGCTTCGGAGGAATGGCTGATTGTGCCGTCTGTTACACGATCGATCCGTACCATTCGGCTGTTGAAAGAATTGTCGCAGCTTTACACGGACATCCGTTGCATAAGCCTGTTTTTACAAATGAATACTTCTTGGATAAAGCGCTTCAAATGGAGGCTTTGGGAGCCGATATGATCACGATTAAGGACATGAGCGGCCTGATTCCACCGGGAAGAAGTGCCGAAATAGTGCGTTTGTTTAAAAAACATCTCAAAGTTCCGGTAGATTTTCATACTCATTGTACGCCTGGATATGGTTTGGCCTCGGTTTTGGCCGCTATTGTCAACGGGGTGGATGTTGTCGATACCAATATCTGGTATTTCGCCGGTGGAACGGCTGCTCCGGCAATCGAACTGGTGTATGTGTTTTGTAAGAAAATGGGGATCGAGCTGGATATCAATATGGAGGCAATCGCGAAAATCAATGCTCATCTGTTGGATATCCGCAAAGAGTTGTCTGTTTTCGATATGGCAAAACAACTACCTAAGCCGTTTAACCCTTTGACAGACAGAATACCGACTGAGATCGACCGTTTTTTTAACGATGCGATTGACGCAGCCCGGAAAGACAAAGAGGAAGATTTGCTTATCTTCTGCCGTGCTATAGAAGAATATTTTGGTTTCCCCGAACCGAATGAACTGGTGAAGAAGGCACAGATACCGGGAGGTATGTATACGAATATGGTAGCTCAGTTGAAGCAATTGGGACAGTTGGACTTATTGGAAAAAGCAATGTCGTTGATCCCCCAGGTGCGCATGGATGCAGGTTTGCCGCCTTTGGTAACGCCGACGAGCCAGATCATCGGGGCTCAAGCCGTATCGTGCGCGTTGGATCAACAAAAAGGACGTCCGATGTACAGTAATCCGTCCAACCAATTCGTCGCTTTGGTAAAAGGCGAGTATGGAAAGACGCCGGTTCCGATTGATCCGGAATTTCGTTTGAAGATTACGGGTTCGCGGGATGAGGTCCCCTATGATCCTTCCGATTATGAAATGCAGGAAAATCCTGTAATAGAAGACGTTGGTGTCCAATTGGCTGAAAACGAAAAAGAACTCTTGCTTCTGGAGCTTTTTCCAATGATGGCGCATAATTTCTTATCGAAGAAGAAGCTGAAACAAGCACATGTTACCACATGATATCAGATTGTTTTTATGTATTTAAGAGCTTTTCCCCGGATATTCGTCCGGAGGAAAGCTTTTTTGTTTTACATTTGTCTGCCGGAAACAAGCTGGAGTCGAAATGGGAAAGAGGTACAGGATAATTCTGTTTTTGTTTTTTACTGCAAATATGGTTTTTGCGGAAAGTAACCTCGATTCTTTATTAATCAATTTGGATCAAACGATTCTCCAGCATGAGATTTATAAAGACAGGAGAGAAGCCCGGATCCGTGAATTGAAAGGAAAGGCAACCAAGATAGCTCCGAACTCTATTGCTGCTTATCAGCTCAACGATAGCATTTATCGGGAATATAAATCTTATATGTGCGATTCGGCTGTCCTCTATCTGACCCAAAATATCAAGATCGCCTGTAATTTGCGTGATCAGGAGCGAGAGTACAAAAGTAAATTGCTGTTAGCCTCCCTGCATGCTGCAACTGGCATGTACCAAGAAGCGGTTGATGTATTGGAGGAAGTCCGCCGTGAAACTTTGCCAGCTTCTCTTACCCGTGATTATTACGCCTGTAAAGAACAGGTATACAGGGAGATCTCCGGTAATTCCCGTGATCCTCAAAGTATACGCCGTTATGAAGATAAATCTCTCGTCTATCGGGATTCTTTAGCGATGATGTTGCCGGAAGATGCCAGCAAGCGGGTTGAGTTGCAGGAACTGGCTTTGCGGGCTGACGGACATACTGATGAAGCCCTTCGGATCAATGATACACGTTTGGCAAAAATTCCGTTCGGAACTCCTGAATATGCACTTACTTCTTATCAGCGTGCGATGATCTACCGCCAAAAAAAGGATCGGGAAAAAGAAAAATATTATTTGGCCCTTTCGTCTTTGTCTGATATTCAGTCGGCTATCACAGATCATGCTTCCTTGTGGATGTTGGCTGATTTATTGCTTAAAGATGGCGATATCGAGCGTGCTTATCATTATATCCGTTTTTCTTGGGATGAGACGAACCGGTTTCGTGCCCGCTCAAGAAGTTGGCAGAGTGCGGATATCCTTTCGTTAATCGATAAGAACTATCAGGCTACGATAGAAGGAAAGAACCGGATACTGGTCACATATCTGACGCTGATTAGTGTACTTACCTTGTTATTGATCTCTGCCATCGTTTATATATACCGGCAGATGAAGCGACTGGCGGAGGCCCGCAATCATTTGCAGGAGACAAACGAGCAGTTGAAGGTGCTGAACGGCGAATTGCATCAGATGAACGATCGTTTGCAGTCTGCCAACCTCGAACTGTCTGAATCCAACCGGATCAAGGAGGAATATATCGGGCGTTTCATGAGTCTGTGTTCTTCTTATATCGATAAACTCGACGGTTATCGTCGTATGGTTTATAAGATGGTTTCTTCCGGACAGATCGGGGAACTGGTTAAAGTTACCCGATCGTCAAAGGGCTTGGAGGCGGAGCTGAATGCACTTTATAAGAATTTTGATACTGCATTTCTCCATCTATTCCCGAATTTTGTGACACAATTTAATTCACTTTTGCTTGAAGACGAACAGGTGGTATTGAAAAGGGACGAGTTGCTGAATACGGAACTTCGTATTTTTGCGTTGATCCGTTTGGGGATAAACGACAGTTCTCAGATAGCCGAATTCCTTCGCTATTCGGTGAATACCATCTATAATTACCGAGCAAAAGTAAAGAACAAGGCATGCGTTTCCAGGGATGATTTCGAGAATTTAGTCCGGAAAATTCATTAATCCTTTTATATTTGATCCACTTTTTTAGTAATATAATAGGTGTGTATCTTGTTGTTAAATAGATGTTTGAACGTTTTTCCTGTCCACTTATTTATTCACCGTCTCCCTAAGCCTTCCTTTTCTTCTTAATTTTGAATCACACATTTCAGATCAGCAGATTATTCATAAAAAAGTAATACGCATGGAAAAGAACATAGGGAAGTATCTTTCCCGCAAAAGTACGGAAGTAATCGCTATAGTGGCTTGTATCGGTTTGATCATAACTATTATTCTGGCTGCCGGGTCAATCAGAGCTGAGCAGGAGAAGGCCCATATGGCCTTGCATTCAAGCAGTCTGCAAACGAAATAGACAGATGCCTTTTTTCTAAAAAGAGTGTTTTAATTTCTCTATACATATTTATATCCGGTTCCTGTGCATAGCATAGGGATCGGATATTTTTATGTGTCTGAGAATCAGAAATGGAGGGATAAAACATGAAAAAAGTGAAAATAAATAAAACGAAAAACTTGCATAATTCAAATAAACTATCTACTTTTGCACCCGTCTTAGAGACAAGGAGAGATGGCAGAGTGGTCGATTGCGGCGGTCTTGAAAACCGTTGAACTGAGAGGTTCCCGGGGTTCGAATCCCTGTCTTTCCGCAGAGAGTCCTGTAAGGCGAAAGCTTTACGGGATTTTTTGTTTTTGAGGCGTTTGTCCGGGCACGAACGGAAAGAGGTAGTGGGCATCGCTAGAATGAGAAAGTGTATAATAATATGGAAACAGGATCATTGCGGATAAGTGATATACGGCCGGATTTTATCTATATGATGGAACAAGCCGTGAAAGCCCCATCGGGGCATAATACCCAACCTTGGTTGTTTCGTGTGCAAAAGGATAGGATACAGATTCTTCCGGATATGAGTAAGTCCCTTCCGGCCGTAGATCCGGATAACCGTGAGTTATTTATTAGCTTAGGATGTGCCACCGAGAATCTTTGCATTGCGGCTGAGGCAAAAGGATATGCTCCGCTACCGGTTTTTTCAGGATCGGGGGAGATCACCGTACTCTTGTCGGAGGCATCGATGATTAAGGAGACGAGTGGGCTTATCGAGGAAATTTCGGTCAGACAGACGAATCGAGGCATATATTCCGGGGAAATGATTCCATCGGATCAATTGAGCTATTTGAGGAATATGCCTTTGGAGGAAAATATCAGTCTGCATTTGTGGTCGAAAGGAGAGTGGGAGTTCGATACGCTTTCTTCTTATATATTTGCGGGGAATAACCGGCAAATGAACGATCATCTGTTTAAACGAGAGCTGAAATCATGGATGCGTTTTAATAAGAATCATGTACGAGCTACATCGGACGGCCTGAGTTATGCGGTGTTCGGGGCGCCGAATCTTCCCCGTCTTATCTCAGAGACAATCATGGGAAGTGTCTTGAAAGCCGGCATACAAAATAGGGGAGACAAGAAGAAGCTGGACTCTTCTTCTCATTTAGCCTTGTTTGCCTTACGGACAAATACGCTACCGGAATGGTTTGCGCTAGGCCGGAGTTTGCAACGTTTTCTTTTGAGAGCTACGGAAAAGAATATCGCTTTCGCCTTTTTGAACCAGCCTTGTGAGGTGCGTGATCTTTCCGGTTTGCTGGCGAAAGACTTGTCTTTCACCAACGAGATTCCTGCCTTGATCCTCCGTCTGGGATACGCTAAGCGGAAAATGCCGTACTCACCTCGAAAGTCTTGGCGTGAGAGGCTGGTTCCGTAATAGTTAAGTCAGATAGCGAGTGCCCTCGTTCATGCCAGCTTGCACGGGATATGCCAAGACGAAACTGTTTGCCTGAAAGTATTTGTTGAGGTACTTGGGGATACGGGCCATGGCGGGAGCGTAGGAAAGTCCTTCCTTGCGGCTAAGGATAATCCACATCGTGTCGTCCGGTTTTATATCCCGGAAAACGATCAGGAAGTCATCCCAGTCGTTGAATTCGATATAACTGGCTTCTCCGCTTTTCTTGGCTAATAATTTCTTTAAGGCATTCAAGGTCGCTTCCGAACCGTAAAAGCTGTCTCTTATACACATCTGACGCTGCCGACGATCGCATAAGTGTAGA
>OWII01000053.1_pt1 | contig 89940 bp, 72 predicted proteins | sample 1732591 | NCBI WGS metagenome assembly OWII01 (sample SAMN05065732, study PRJEB22554) | human gut metagenome | biome: ENVO:2100002; feature: ENVO:00000062; material: ENVO:00002003 | host: Homo sapiens | place: USA | reverse complement strand
TGACGAGCGCAGATTAACGCAGATATATTAATTATCAACAAAATAAATCTGCGTCGGTCTGCGTATTCTGCGCCATCTGCGTCCGGTAATATCAATTTGACACACCCCCTTTTGGACATTTTTTTGGGAGGGCAGAGCAGAGCCCTGCCCCTACGGGTTTCGGGGTATCTTTACTCCTTTACGGCAATCACTTCAATCTCCACTAAGCCGTTCTTCGGCAATGTCTTGACAGCGACAGCAGAACGGGCCGGGAAAGTTTCTTCGAACTGAGAAGCATACACTTCGTTCATAGCAGCGAAATCACTCATATCAGCCAGGAATACCGTTGTCTTTACGACATCGTTAATGCTAAGACCGGCTTCTTCCAGAATTGCATGTACATTCTTGAATGCCTGTACGGTCTGCTCTTTCACTCCGCCTTCTACGAAATTGCCTGTTGCGGGATCAAGTCCCAACTGTCCGGAAGCAAACAGCATATTACCTACTTGTACAGCCTGACTATACGGACCGATAGCGGCCGGTGCATTTTTTGTTGCGATCACTTTTTTCATTGTTTCTTTATTTTAATAACGTTATTGTGCTTGTTCGTTCATCCGCTGACGAACCACTTCATAGACAAGGATGGAAGAGGCGACCGATACGTTCAGGGAACCGATCGTACCGAACTGCGGGATCTTCACCATACTGTCGCAGATACGAAGATTATCCATCGAAACTCCCGTATCTTCGGCTCCCATTACGATAGCCACAGGTCCGTCATATTTGATAGCAGTATAATTCTCAAAGGCTTTTTCACTGGCTGCATAGACTTTTACTCCGGACGCCTGTAAAAAACGGATAGCCTCCGTAATACTTTTTTCCTTACAGACAGGCAATACATGGAGCGCACCAGCCGAGGTCTTAATCGCATCGGCATTCACCGTCACGCTTCCCCTTGAAGGAATCACGATCGCATCCACACCGGCACATTCGCAGGTACGGGCAATCGCACCGAAATTACGGACATCCGTAACCCCGTCCAACAACACAATAAACGGATTCTTTCCCTGTTCATATACAAACGGAATAATATTTTCCAGCCGCTCGTACGTGACAGCCGGGATAAAGGCTATTACCCCCTGATGATTCTTGCGCGTCAAACGGTCGAGACGTTCGGCAGGCACACGCTGTACAGGTATGTCACGTCCTTTCAGAACTTCAAACAGTTCACGAGACAAGTCTCCCTGCAGTTCACGTTTTACCAATATTTTATCAATCTCCTTATCGGCCTGGATTGCCTCGATCACGGCACGGATGCCGAACACCATTTCGTTTTCTTTCATTATTCTATATCTTTTCCGTTTTATCGCCGGGCTATTCGACTATTCCCGGCTTTATGTGGACAAAGATACAAAGATTTACGCTTTTATTATATACCTTTGTATTGTATAAAAACAAACACTACAATCTATCAAAATTGAAAGAACATGGCAAAGGAAAAGAAATTTACTCTTGAAGGAGTACAAGGAGAGCTGACACTGGTATACGGTCCTTTTAAATTACGTTTATTTCAGGATGGAAGAGAAATCAAACGATCCGGAACATTCAAACCCAAATACTACATCACCAACACATCCGGCGAGCAGGAAGAACTAAGAATACAATATGGATTGGATTTCGTTTACATGGCGATATTCAGAGGAAAGAAAATAGCATTGGACGAGAGGCTGACCACTGCCGAATATATAATAGGCGGCCTCCCTATCCTGCTTATCTTTTTAGGAGGAGCTATAGGAGGCGTGTTCGGTATCTTTGGTGCCACATTTAATTATGATTATATGCGGAAAGAAAAACGTATGCCGATGCAGATATTGGTCTCACTCGGGGCTTCCATCGTATGTTACCTGGCCTACTTCATCTTGGCTGTCGCTTTTCAACTTCTATTAAAAGTATGAGAATAAGCCCGGATCAGGAATAAGATACCGGTAATAATCAAGGCTGACGAAAGTCCGGTATAAAATACCGAAATAAAAGAGTTGGGAAGCAATTGGAAATGACGGATCGTAATACCGAAAGTAATCATAAAGATCATCACAATCCAACCTTTCACATCAAAAAATGAAAAAGGACAGTTCTTTTCCCCTTTCTGTGAAATCCGCTCGGAATGCTTAATAAACAAGCGGCGAAAGACAAACTGGAAGAAAAGCAGGAAAACAACAATTGCCTCCCCGACTTTAAACAACCAATAATGGGCATCGTTCAACCACGTGACGATGCCGATCCTTAAGATATTGATACCTGCTATTATCCAAACGCACCCGGCTATCAGAAGCAGGGTGCGCCGGTTTACTCTAAATCCCATTATCAGATACTTTTCTCTATGCTCCGCCTGTCGCTCGTACGTTGGCGGCTATTCGTGCGAACCTTGTCAGACCGCTTGTCTTCTTTTTTGTTCTTATCGTAATGTCTGTCTTTATCCCGATCCGGACGTTTCTTGTCATATTTGTCCTTATCGTGCTTATTCTTGTGATGATCGGAACCGGGCCGGCCTCCCTGATGGTGTGGACGATCGTATTTGTCAGGTTTCCACTGTCCATTGTCATGGTGAGGACGGCCATTGTTATGACTCGGTTGAGGACGATCATACTTGTCCGGCCTCCACTGCCCGTTATCATGACCGGGACGATCATACTTACCGGGATACCATTTGCCATCGTCGAAACGGTCGAACCATCTATTGTTCGTATACTCCCACTGGCAATGCCAGTAATGATCTTCATAACGATGGCAGGAGCTGGACGGACGATAGTCCGGATAATGCGGATTATTATACCAACCTCTCCAATCATGGATGCGTGTCGGTGTTTCACGGACAAAACGCACATATAAACGGAATTGCGAAGGTGAAAGGATACGCTGCAACTTCCGGTCCCGCTCCATACGTAGCTTATATATCTTCTGGGCAGACTGGTCCCAATAGCGATAATGTTTGCGTGCTTCACGCTCGATCTTCTCCCCGTATCGATGAATGATCTTATGATACTCGGCAGCCTGACGGTTCGTCATGCGGATTGCCTGTTCCATCCAGAGGCAGTTTTGGCAATGGGGTTCATTCCATCCGAAACTGATCCAAAACTGTGCATATCCCTGCAAACTGCAAAAAAGGACTGCCATCAATATACTACTCAATCTCTTCATGTCACTCAATTTTTAATTAGCACTTACACTCTGTTGCTATTATGACCAGAGAGCGGTGAAAAGGTTTAATTTTTCGCTTTCAACAGTTCTTTTGCATTTGCAATGGAAGCACTGGTCAACGAAGCACCGCTCAGCATACGCGCAATCTCTTTCACACGCTCCTCCTTATTCATTTTCCGGATACGGGTAACGGTCCGTTCATCCGTATCCTCCTTATAAACAAAATAATGGTCTTTTCCTTTTGCTGCGATCTGAGGGAGATGGGTAATGGCAAAAACCTGCATCTTCGTACCTAATTCCTGCATGATATCCCCCATTTTATCGGCAATATCTCCGGAAACCCCCGTATCCACTTCATCAAAGATGATGGCAGGCAACGCCGTAAATCCGGCAATCATCGCCTTGATACATAACATCAGGCGGGAGATCTCGCCACCGGATGCCGTCTGAGCCACCGGTTGTAGTTCCGCACTCTTATTGGCAGAAAACATAAACCGGATTTCATCCATTCCATCGCTTTCCGGCTCCTGTTTAGGAACAAAATCGATTGCAAAGCGCGTATTCGGCATACCCAGCGGGACAATCATTTCCACCAATTGGGAAGCAATAGCTTTCGAGGCGATCTTACGCTGCTCGCTCAATACGGCTGCCTGTTGAAGCAATTCCTGGTGAGAGATTTCCAACTGCTTTTTCAGCGATTCGATCTGTTCATCAAAAGAATCGATCTCCTTCAGCTGCTCAGTATATTTATCCTGCAACTCCATCAGTTCTTCAACTTTGGAAACCCGGTGTTTCTGCTCCAGGGTGTATAACGTATTAAGACGTTCGTTCACCCAATCCAAGCGTTCAGGATTAAATTCTATATCCTCCTTGAGCACTTCCGTCTCGGAAGCCAAGTCGTTCATATCGATATAGGCAGAACGCAGGCGCTCGGCTATTTCTTTCGCTTTCGGATAATAACGTTCCAGGCTGTCTGCGGTGGAAAGGGCCTCTTTTATCAGTTGGACGGCTCCCTGTTCTTCCCCGTCCAGCAGTTGGGTTATCTTATAAAGAGAACCTTTTATCTCTTCGGCATGAGAAAGGGTTTCCAATTCCTGTTCCAGTTCTTCCTGTTCGCCGGCAATCAAACCGGCATCGGTTAACTGCTCCAACTGAAAACGCACATAGTCTTCCTCCTGTTTAGTCTGGAGAGCCTTTTCGGTCAGCTCTTTCAGCTCCTTTTTCAAAAACAAATAACGGCTGTATTCCTTCCGGTAAAGGATCAGCAGAATATCATTTTCAGCCATTACATCGATTACTTTCAACTGAAACCGGTTATCTCCCAACAAAAGATTCTGGTGTTGCGAATGGATATCGATCAACCGGCTTCCCAACTCCTTCACCAAGGAAAGCGGGACAGGAGAATCGTTTACAAAAGCACGGGACTTTCCCGATGCAAACAATTCCCGGCGAAGAATACAAACCTCCGCATCATACTCCAGGTCATTCGTGAGAAAAAATTCTTCCAGCTTATAGCGGGAGACATCAAAGACTGCTTCTATCACACATTTTTCAGAACCGTTTTTAATGCTCTTTCCATCCGCACGCTGTCCTAAGACCAGGGATAGAGCCCCCAATATAATAGACTTTCCTGCACCCGTCTCGCCGGTTATCACAGAAAAACCTTTATCGAACTTAATGTCCAGGCTGTCAATCAGAACAAAGTTCCGTATGAATAAAGATTTCAGCATAGCTATTCCAGATTACTTTTTAAGCGATTCCATACGTGTCGTGAGGGCAGGATACAGATTGGACAACATTTTATAACCTTCCTGCTTCTCCGGTGTAGTAGCTTTCGAATAAATCAAAACGACCTCATCCAACTTGGAATCGGCGAACATCTGAAGCAACGGTGATGTCGGCCGGGCACTTTTCACCTGTTCCAAAACCGGAAGCAAACCGATTATAGTCGTACGTCCACGATCCGGATTTGCGGCCATTTCATCGAGTCCCTTACGATGATAGTTATACCACATATCCCGGAACAGTTCCGAAGTATTGTCCGTCAGGGCCGTTGCCAAAGCATGGCGGTTACGGTCGTTTTCAAAAGCTTTCCAACCCGTCCACGTAGGTTGTGCCTGAGCCAGACTCACGATCTGCATGGCCTGTCCGAGGAAAGCAGTACCTCCTTTCGGAGAAAAGCTGTCGAAATCCAGTCCGAGGATCGTATAAATATAGAAAACAACAGTCGCAATCAGGTTACTGTTCAACGTATTTTCCGTATATTCCAACGGTTCGAATTCGGTATAGTCAAAAGAAAGTTCCGTATCACGATAATTCAGCAACGTAGTCGTATAACTGGAATTATATACCGGACGGCGAGCCTGCACCTGTATCTCTCCTTTAAAACTATTGTCCGATACCATCTCGTTGATGATGAGAGTCATGGAACAGTCGATACGTTCATTCATGGCAAAAGTGGCATCCGTCCACTTTTTGTTATTGACGAAATCATTCAATGCATCCTGCAAGGTTTTGAATACCTGTTTATTCGTACTCTGCACCTTATCACTGTTTATTGTGATGCGGGCATTCAACTCCTGCGCCTTACCTATAAAAGGAGCGGCTCCCAACAGACATATGCATAATAATTTCTTAATCATTCTCATTTTAATAATGTTGCCAATTTATTTACAATATCAACGGCTACCCCCTGTTTGCTCTTCAACGGATAAGCGATCGTCCCGCCTTCCTTGTCGATGATCGTGATCTTATTCGTGTCGCAACGGAAACCGGCACCTGCATCCCTCAAAGAATTCAACACGATGAAATCGAGGTTTTTCCGCTTCAGCTTTCCTTCCGCATGAGCTGTTTCATCATTTGTTTCCAATGCGAAACCCACCAGAACCTGGTTTTCACGTTTGATCATCCCTAACGAGGCTGCGATATCCTTATTCGGAACCAGGCGGAGCGTCATTTCCCCTTTCGTCTCCCTCTTGATCTTTTCGCTTACCTGCTCACCCGGACGATAATCCGCCACAGCGGCACAAAGGATACCGGCATCCGCCTGCGGAAAAGCCGTCATGGCCGCCTGATACATTTCTTCGGCCGACTCGACATCGATCCGCTTGATATTCGGATGAACCGCTGCCAAAGACACCGGTCCTGCGATCAATGTCACTTCGGCCCCCTGCTCTGCACACGCTTCCGCCAATGCAAAGCCCATCTTTCCGGAAGAATAGTTACCTATAAAACGTACGGGATCTATCTTTTCATATGTCGGACCGGCAGTTATTACAATCTTTTTTTTTTCAAGCTGGGTTTGAGAAGCAAAGAAATCTTCCAGGACCGCCACGATCTTATCCGGTTCTTCCATACGCCCCTTACCCACCAGATGACTGGCAAGTTCCCCTTCGGCAGGTTCGATGATGCGATTACCGAACGAACGCAGACGCTCCAAATTCTGCTGTGTCGATGGATGCGCGAACATATCCAAATCCATTGCCGGTGCGATGAAAACCGGTGCTTTACATGACAGGTATGTCGTGACCAGCATATTGTCGGCAATGCCATTCGCCATCTTTCCGATTGTCGAAGCAGTGGCCGGCGCGACCAGCATGGCATCGGCCCAAAGGCCAAGATCGACATGACTGTTCCACGTACCGTCGCGATTCGAGAAAAATTCGCTGATCACCGGATGGCTGCTCAAGGTGGATAGCGTGAGCGGCGTTATGAATTCTTTTCCCGCAGGGGTAATAACAACTTGAACTTCCGCCCCTTTCTTCACAAGGGCACGGATGATATAGGCGGCTTTATAGGCAGCGATGCTCCCTGTTATCCCCAATATGATATGTTTACCTTTCAGCATTTTATTCGATATGCGGTCCCGAGGGTGTGCCCGACACACCCTCAAGTCCCTTATTCCATTTTTATTACAAACGCAACGCCATTATCTCGCGGGCCACACGGCTGTCGATATTATGATGTTCACCCAATTTCCAGCCCTGTTTGTCCACAGGAGCAGCAAGGGCATCCAAATCCTTTTCCGTAATGCCACATTCACCGAGGTGCGTTTTCAGTCCCATCCGGCGGAAGAAATCCTCACAGGCCGCAATTGTCTTTCGTGCCCTCTCCTCTTCCGTTCCATCCGTAATGCCAAAAACGACTTCCCCCATACGAGCTAACTTGGCCTGCTTCTCTTTAAACATATACGTCATCACGCCCGGCAAGAGGATCGCCAGTGTTTGTGCATGATCCAGACCGAACTGTGCCGTCAGCGAATAGCCCATACGGTGAGAAGACCAGTCCTGCGGAACTCCCTGTCCGATCCAGACATTCAACGCATTGGTTGCCGCCCACATCAGGTTGGCACGGATATCGTAGTCATTCGGATGATCCAGAACTTTCAGTCCCTCTTCATGGATGACGCGCATCAAGCCTTCCGAAAAGGCATCCTGTACCTTCGCATTGACCGGATATGTCAGATATTGTTCCACTACATGAATAAAAGAGTCGACCACTCCGTTCGCCACCTGTCGAGCAGGAAGTGAATAAGTCACTTCCGGGTCCAGCACAGAGAATTTAGGGAAAATCAGCGGACTGGCGAAATTCAATTTCTCACGAGTCGATACACGGGAGATAACCGAACGTTCGTTCATCTCCGAACCAGTCGCAGCCAATGTAAGCACCGTTCCCAAAGGCAGAGCACTCTTCACCTGCCCGCCTTTCGAAAGGATATCCCACGGATCACCTTCGAAACCGACAGATACTGCGATGAACTTTGTTGCATCGATCACCGAACCACCGCCTACGGCCAACAGAAAATCGATCTTCTTCTCTCTGACGATCTCCACGGCCTTCATACAGGTTTCGTAATGCGGATTTGCTTCGATACCTGGAAATTCGGTCACTTCAAAACTTTCCAACGCCTTCGTCACCTGATCGTAGATACCGTTTTTCTTTATGCTTCCGCCACCATATACCATGAGTACCCTGCTTCCTTCCGGAATCAAAGCGGACAAGCGGGCGATGGAACCTTTACCGAAAACGACCTTTACCGGGTTACAAAACTCAAAATTATTCATACCGCTTATTTCGAATTCATATTAAAACCTGCCATCCTTAATTTGATCTCCGTCAATTTCTTTTTAGTATTCAACGGAAAATCCCCTTTCATCATCCACTCATAGTACCCCAAATCAGTCTTCAGGACCTCTTCTACCAGACGCCCCTTATGCTTGCCGAAGTTGATTATCTCTTCGCCCTTGTCGTTATAGACCATCCTTCCGGCAAAGTCCACATTGTTCGTATAGCTTGAATACTTGGAAAGGAAATCAATGTCGTTCTGCAACTCCGGATAACGGTCCAACTGCGCTTTCAACACTTCATAAGTCGCCATCGTATCGGCTTCCGCCGTATGGGCGTTTTCAAGGCTCTTGTCACAGTAGAACTTATAAGCGGCCGAAAGCGTACGCTGTTCCATCTTATGAAAAATAGTCTGTACGTCTATGAACTTGCGTCTGTTCAAATCGATATCGACACCAGCACGCAAAAACTCTTCCGCCAGCAAAGGGATATCGAAACGATTGGAATTATATCCGGCCAGATCACACCCTTCTATCTGGGTTGCCAGCGATTTGGCTATTTCTTTAAAAGTAGGACAGTCTTTTACATCTTCGTCAGTGATGCCGTGAATGGCGGTCGACTCCGGTGGAATGGGCATTTCCGGATTGATCCGTCTCGTTTTAGATTCTTCTTTTCCATTCGGGTAAACCTTTACAAAAGAGATTTCCACGATACGGTCTTTAACAATATTAATACCCGTAGTCTCCAAGTCGAAGAAGACTAACGGGTTTTTCAGGTTTAACTGCATTTTTTCGTATTTTAATCATTCAACATCATAGGCATCAGCAGCATCAGCAGATCCTCGTTCTCTTCGTTTTCAGAAGGAACGATCAGACCGGCACGTGAAGGATCAGCCAATTCGAGTATCACCTCTTCCGAATTGATGTTGCTCAGTATTTCAATCAGATAAGTAGCCTTGAAACCGATGCTTAATTCAGTTCCGTCAAAGCTGCAAACAATCTTCTCTTCTGCGGAAGTAGAGAAATCGATATCCTGTGCGGAAACAAGCATTTCACTTTCCTTCAACTGCAATTTGACAAGGCTGCTGGCCGGATTGGAGAAAACGGAAACACGCTTCAAGGCATTCAGGAAAGAGACACGGTCGATTGTCACCTTGAAAGGATTTTCCTGCGGGATCACGCTGTTGTAGTTCGGATAACGGCCTTCGATCAGGCGACAAACCATTTCGAAATTAGCACAGTTCACATAGGCGTTGTTATCATCGAACTTGATGCTGATCATCCCCTCCTCCTTTGACAAAAGGCCTTTTAACAGGTTAGCAGGCTTCTTCGGCAAAATGAAAGAAGCTCTTTCCGGTGATTTTACCGAAAGATTACGCAGGCGCACCAGTTTATGGCCGTCGGAAGCCACAAATGTCAAATCGTCCGTGTGAATATCGAAATAGATACCATTCATTACCGGACGAAGTTCGTCGTCAGCCGTTGCAAACAACGCGCGGCTGATACCGTTCAGCAACATCTGCGCGTCCATCATGATGGAGATCGCGTTATCATTCAACGGTTTCTGCTGCGGATATGTGTCTCCCTTCTGTCCGATAAAATTATATTTACCATTCTGGAAATGGATAAAAATTTCCAAGTTATCATCGTTAATATCAAAAGTCAGCGGTTGTTCGGGCAACTCCTTCAATGGATCGAGCAGGATTTTTGCCGAGACAGCGAAAAGCCCGCTTCCCTGTGCATTCATCACGTCAACGGATGTAACCAGACGTGTTTCAGCATCCGAAGCTGTTATGGTAAGTTTATTACCTTCCAGGTTGAAAAGGAAACTGTCCAGGATCGGTAATGAATTCTTAGAAGCAATAACTTTGCTAATAGATTGCAAACGTGATAACAGCGCTGTGCTGGATACATCAAATCTCATGGTTCTTAATTATTAATTTGTTTCTATTTATTATTTATCAACGTGTTGTAGGTTCGACTCACCGGCAGCCCCCAATCGGACAGCCGCAGATTCGCCCACACAAAATTATGAAAATATTCCATATAACCACCCGAATGGAGACAAAAAAAGAGGTCCTTCCCGCTATGGGGAAGAACCTCTCTTTGTATCTTGATATTACGCTCTGTTATTTAGCGAAATAATCTTTAACAGCTTCGTTAGGAATCATTTCTTCCTGGAAGATGTAAGCACCGGTCTTCGGGGACTTAACCATCTTGATTACTTTAGAATAGGTACGACCGTCACCTTTCTTAAATGTTGCAACCGCTTTTTTTGCCATTGTTTAATCTCCTCTTACTTAATTTCTTTGTGTAATGTCATCTTCTTCAGGATAGGATTGTACTTCATCAGCTCCAATCTCTGAGTTGTATTCTTTCTGTTCTTTGTTGTAATATAACGAGATGTACCCGGCATACCACTTTCTTTGTGCTCAGTGCATTCAAGAATCACCTGAACTCTGTTACCTTTTGCTTTCTTTGCCATTTCTTATTTCCTCCTCAAATTAAGCGTTTAAATAACCTTTTTCAGCAGCTTTCTTAATTGCTGCATCCAAACCAAGTTTATTGATAGTACGCAAGCCAGCGGCTGAAATATTCAGGCTAACCCAACAATCCTGTTCTACCCAGTAGAACTTTTTAGTAAACAGGTTCACATCAAACTTACGTTTCGTTCTTCTCTTAGAGTGAGAAACGTTGTTGCCAACCATTGCTTTCTTTCCGGTAATTTGACAAATTTTAGACATCGCTAATCTTTCTTTTTAATATTACGAAATTTAAGTCAACTCCTGCTATCTGTCTTCCCTTTTTGAACTGCATCTTGAACAAAAACAAAGATTCTAATAGAGTTTCTCTTCTTTTACGGGGCACAAAGGTACAAATTATTTTCATTCACACACAAGAAATCAACAAATAAATCAGCACTTTCTGCTATTTTTCCTTAATTTATTCTGTATGAGAGTATCAAGTCCCGCTGCCGCATAGATTGTTATCGCAAACAGATATGGATAATGATAGCGGGAAGTAATCACGAACAAAACCGTTACAGCCGTGCCTAAAGCTGGGATCAGGAGATAGACATTCCGTTCCCGTAACAGGTCGCGCCGGTTCGTCCAAATGTAATAAAGGAATAGCAAAAGCACGGTGTAATAGGCAATGCTCTTCAAGGCCAAAGAGACTATCAACTCCATCAATTTCAGCCTATTGACCTGTACTTTCGAAAGTACTACTCTAAATCCCATATCAGGCTTTACACGCTCCGTCCAGGTATCTTCGCAATATAAAGCGGCCAACTTGAAGGGCATTTGAGCAATATATTTAAACGGATGTTCCGATATCCAACGGACCGACGCACGCTTCAACAGGCTGTCCCGCTCCATATAGGTATATTCTCCGGGAGGAAGGCAAATATAATTGTCCGGATCACTGAAGCCGTTAAAATTGACTAAACCGTTTGCTTCATCAAAAGAGCTCATCGCTAAATTATAGCCTCCGGATACCGCTTGATAGACAAAATGACCGGTTCTCTTCTTCGCACTCTGTCCGATCAGGAAAACAGTCAAGACAAGCGGCAGGGTCAAAGCGGCATAAAACTGCCATCGACGCTTTTGCACGATGAAAAGGAGCAAAATCACGAATAAAAAGACAACTGCCAGAGGACGGAACCAGTTAGCCAAAGCGATCAACACGCCGGCGACAGCCACAGGAAACAGCCGGCGGACGTTGCATAGCAGCAGGGCTGTCAACAGCAGGAAAGTAAAAGGCAAATCAGTCAATACGGCTATCGGAGCATATAGGTTCGAAAAAATCAACATATATAAAATAGCAGCGTAATACCCCGTTTTATCCGAAAACATCCGCCCGGCCAACTTCTGTATTTCAAATACCATTGCAATATTCATCAATAAATTCAGTAACCGGACAAAAGAGAAAGATCCGAAAAGATGATGGATTCCGATCAAAAGGTTTACATAACCCGGACCGAAAATAAAATCCTCATATTGGTTATGCATGTCCGGATACCAAGTACCTCTCGCGATACATTCCGAAGCCAGTTTCACATAAGCCAGGGCATCATCGTGGTTAGGCATATCCCAGTATTTTACTACCAGGAAAACCTGCAGGATCACCCATATGGCAAACACGATCCGAAAAACGGCCGGTAATTTTTTCCCAATCATTCCTTTAGCTCTTTTTGGGAGACAAAGATACAGCCTTTTCACCACTAATCCGCCCGTGATAGATTAATTCTATCGGTTCATTCGGGGAACAACGGGACGTTTTTGCAACAAAATCAAACTCCGGATGGTTTTATTTTCAAAGAAGCATAAAATAAAAACGTATTAATTATGGCACGAGATTTTAAAGAAGCATTGAGACATCGCAGAACTTATTATCACATCACAAACAGTTCCCCGATATCAGACGAACAGATCAAAGAAATAATAGACTTCGCAGTCATGAACGTCCCTTCTGCTTTCAACTCGCAATCGACCCGTATCGTATTGCTGTTAGGCAAGAACCATAAAAGACTTTGGGAGATCACGAAAGAAACATTGAAGAGACTTGTTTCTGCGGAAGTCTTCAAAGGGACGGAGGCTAAAATAGACGGAAGCCTGGCTGCCGGCTACGGAACGATCCTGTTTTTCGAAGACAAAGCGGTAGTCGAACAGTTGCAAGACTCCTTCCCTACTTACTACGACAAATTTCCGGTTTGGGCACAGCAAACATCCGCCATGCACCAGCTGGCTATCTGGACAATGCTCGAAGATGCCGGCTTAGGCGCGTCCCTTCAACACTATAACCCGCTGATCGACGAAACGGTATGTGCAGAATGGAAACTCGACCCGAAATGGGAACTGGTGGCACAAATGCCTTTCGGAACACCGACGGAAGAGCCCGGACCGAAAGAGATAAAACCGTTAGATAAAAGAGTCCTGGTTTTCAAATAAAAGACCAGAAGCCGTTTTAAGCACCGATATCACTATTTACAATCGAGAAAAGAGAAAGTTGCTCCATTACCAAAATGTCACTACGACCCCATGTAAATCGGATTAGTAGTGCATATAAATAGAATTAGTAGCAAGGGTAATATTTTTTAACATTTCTATTTGAAAGCGATAGCCTCCTTTTGCTGTCGAAATGGTAACGGAGTATCCTGATACGGTCCTTGCCAAAGGCACCGAAAAATGTCAAACTAAATTAAGCACAAACATGAATTACGATATTGCAATTATAGGGGGAGGACCGGCAGGCTACACCGCCGCCGAACGGGCAGCCGAAGGGGGCCTGAAGACCGTCCTCTTTGAAAAGAACGCCATCGGGGGTGTCTGCCTGAACGAAGGCTGTATTCCCACAAAAACATTATTATACTCTGCCAAGATATTGGACAGTTTCAAAACATCCTCCAAATATGGCATTTCATCGGAAGGGACGCCGTCTTTCGACATGGATAAGATCATCGGGCGTAAGAACCGGACGGTCAAAAAACTGACATCCGGTGTAAAGATGCGACTCACTTCGAGCGGGATCATGATCGTCGAGGGCACTGCCGTGTTGAACGGGGAAACCGACGGAATGATCCGCATACAGTGCGGAAACGACCTTTTCACCGTCAAAAACATACTCCTCTGCACCGGTTCCGAAACGGTAATTCCCCCAATCAAGGGACTTTCAGAAACAGACTACTGGACTTCGCGGGAAGCACTCGACAGTAAAGAACTCCCCAAAGAACTTGCCATCATAGGCGGCGGTGTCATCGGGATCGAGTTCGCCTCTTTTTTCACCAGCATGGGAGTAAAAGTGAAGGTGATCGAGATGATGCCGGAAATACTCGGCGCAATGGACAAAGAGGCGTCCGCCATGCTCCGGAACGAATACGCCAAGAAAGGGGTGGAATTTCATCTGAACACAAAAGTGATCGAGGTGAACCCGAAAGAGGTCATTGTCGAAAAAGACGGCAAGGTGAATGCGATCCCGGCGGACAGAATCCTGGTCAGCGTAGGACGCCGGGCGATCACCAAAGATTTAGGCCTGGAAAGCCTTTCCATCGAGACGGACCGCCGGGGAGTCCGGGTGAACGAATATATGCAGACCTCCCATCCGCACGTTTATGCAGCCGGCGATATCACAGGATTCTCGCAACTGGCCCATACGGCCTATCGGGAAGGTGAGGTCGCCGTCAACCATATCTTAGGGCATGAGGACCGGATGGACTACAGGGCTATTCCCGCCGTTGTCTACACCAACCCGGAAGTGGCCGGTGTTGGCAAGACGGAGGAAGAACTGAAGGCAAACGGAGAATATTACAACCTTGTCAAGATACCGATGACCTACTCCGGCCGTTTTGTCGCTGAAAACGAAACCGGCAACGGGCTCTGCAAGCTCCTGACGAACGTGAACGGCCAGATCATCGGTTGCCATCTGTTGGGAAATCCGGCATCGGAGATCATCGTCATTGCCGGTATCGCCGTCGAGCACGGCTATACGGTCGATGAATTCAAGAAAACCGTATTCCCCCATCCGACCGTCGGAGAGGCGATACACGAAAGCCTGTACCTCTGATGATGCTTTATATCGACAATCCATACACCGATGCCTGGTTCAACCTGGCGGCCGAGGAGTATCTGCTCAAGAACTTTTCGGACGACATCTTCATGTTGTGGCAGAACGAACCGTCCGTCATCATCGGCAAGCACCAGAACGTATGGGACGAGATAAACCGGAACTATATACAGGAGAAGCATATCAAAGTCGTACGCCGTTATTCCGGTGGCGGGGCCGTCTATCATGATTCCGGTAACCTGAATATTACTTTTATACAAAACAGCAAGGAACTTGCATCCGGCACATTCACAGCCCGGCTGATCGACTTCCTTGCCACATTCGGCATCCGGGCAGAGACAGACGAACGGCAGGCACTCACGATCGACGGGCTGAAAATATCGGGCAGTGCGCAATCCATCCATAAAGGCAGGATCTTGCATCATGCCACCCTCCTTTTCTCCACCGACCTGTATCACCTGACGACCGCCCTCAAAAGCACAGGGCAGAGGCCGGAGGAAAAGGAGGTGAACCCTGCTCCTTTTTATGTCAAGTCCGTAAGAAGCCCGGTCACCAACATATGCACCTATACCCGTAAAGCGGTATCTATCGGAGAATTCAGAGATGCACTTCTGAACTATTTTACTGAAAACAAGACGGCTACCCGTCCCTATTCATTCACTGAAGACGATTTGAACGCCATCCGGTCCCTGCGTGACAACAAATATGCGACACCGGCCTGGAACTTCAATATCAGAACATAAAATACACATTTAAAATAATATGTCGACATTTGAAATAAAAATGCCCAAACTGGGCGAAAGTATTACGGAAGGGACGATTGTCTCCTGGTCTGTCAAAGTAGGCGACGCCGTTCAGGAGGACGATATCCTTTTTGAGGTGAGCACAGCCAAAGTCAGTGCGGAAATTCCCTCTCCGGTAGCCGGAAAGGTTCTCGAACTTCTGTTTGCCGAAGGCGACACGGTAGCTGTCGGTACAGCCGTCGCCCTGATCCAGTTGGAGGGCGAAGAAGGAGAAACTCAGGAAAGCTCCGCTTCCGCAGCAGCCAAAAGCGACGAAAGCACCACGGTACGGTCCACCCCGGCAGAACCCGCCCAGCCGGTCAAATCATCCAAAGAAGAAGACGGAAGGTGGTATTCGCCCATCGTGTTGCAACTGGCACAGGAAGCCAAAATATCGCAGGCCGAACTGGATGCCATTCCGGGAACCGGCTACGAAGGACGGCTCAGCAAAAAAGATATCAAAGACTATATAACGACGAAGAAAAGCGGAGTTGCTCCCCAGGCGGTCACCGTCACCGGACAGTCCCTCACCTCGTTACCAGACTGTGGCGAACAGTCGCACCGGGCAACAGCGACAACCGCTACCGGACAGGCTCCGGCATCAACAACAGGTGGTAACGACAAACGTAACAATCCGGTCAGTCCGGTAGCTTCGGCCAACGGCGACGAGATTGTCGAGATGGATCGCGTAGCCCGCATCCTATCCGACCATATGGTGATGTCGAAAAAAGTGTCTCCTCACGTCACGACCGTTGTCGAAGCCGACGTTACCCACCTCGTCAAATGGCGCAGCCGCGTGAAAGAGGCTTTCTTCAAACGCGAGGGCGTGCCACTCACCTATATGCCCGCCATTGCCGAAGCTACGGCCAAAGCATTGGCTGAATTCCCATACGTGAACGCATCGGTAGATGGCTATAAAGTCATTCTGAAAAAGCATATCAACCTGGGTATCGCCGTGTCGCTACCGGACGGGAACCTGATCGTTCCGGTTATACATGATGCAGATAAATTGAATCTGAACGGTCTTGCCGGCAGTATCGACAGCCTTGCCGCCAAAGCACGCAGTAATAAGCTGATGCCGGACGATATACAAGGCGGAACTTTTACGATCACCAACTTCGGTTCGTTCAAAAGCCTGTTCGGTACTCCGATCATCAACCAGCCCCAGGTCGCCATCTTAGGTGTCGGCTTCATCGAAAAGAAACCGGCTGTAGTGGAGACACCCGAAGGAGATACGATTGCAATACGGCACAAGATGTACCTATCCCTGTCGTACGACCATCGGATCATCAACGGTGCTCTCGGCGGCGAATTCCTGCGGAGGGTTGCGGACTACCTTGAGAATTGGGATAAATAATTATTTATCTGTGCGCAATAAAATAATGGTGTCCCGTAGGGGCGGGGTTCTACTCCGCCCAATGAAAATAACCTCCGTCTTGCCCGGATCCAATGGGCAGAGCAGAGCCCTGCCCCTACAAGCGACAACCATGTCATCCATCTTCCGCACCGGTAAATCTGCATTTATCACCAAACAATTAATACAACATAAAATAATCAAATATGAAACGATACGATATAAAAACAACCGATACCGAGACTCTTCGCAAATGGTATTACCTGATGAGTCTCGGCAGGGCGCTCGATGAAAAGGCGCCTTCTTACTTGCTCCAGTCCTTAGGATGGTCCTATCATGCCCCTTATGCCGGGCATGACGGTATCCAGCTTGCCATCGGACAGGTATTCCGCCGGGGAGAGGATTATCTCTTTCCTTATTACCGCGATATGCTGACGGTCCTCTCTGCCGGAATGACGGCGGAAGAAGTTATCCTGAACGGTATCTCGAAAGCGACCGACCCGTCCAGCGGCGGACGGCATATGTCCAACCACTTCGCCAAGCCGGAGTGGCACATCGAGAACATATCCTCGGCAACCGGGACACACGACCTGCATGCCGTAGGTGTCGCCCGTGCAATGGTTTATTACGACCATAAAGGTGTCGCGATCACTTCGCATGGCGAGTCCGCCACTTCCGAAGGTTACGTCTATGAAGCCATCAACGGGGCGAGCAACGAACAGCTCCCCGTTATCTTCGTCTTGCAGGATAACGGCTACGGTATCTCCGTCCCCAAAAAGGACCAGACGGCCAACCGCAAGGTAGCCGACAACTTCTCCGGCTTCAAGAACCTGCGTATCATCCACTGTAACGGGAAAGACGTTTTTGACTCGATGAACGCCATGACCGAAGCCCGCGAACATGCGATCAATACGCATAATCCGGTGATCGTCCATGCAAACTGCGTACGCATCGGCTCCCATTCGAACTCTGACAAGCAGACTTTGTATCGCGATGAAAACGAACTTGCCTACGTGAAAGCAGCCGATCCGCTGCAAAAATTCCGCCGTATGCTGCTCCGTTACAACCGCTTGACCGAAGATGAGCTGAAGCAGATAGAAGCACAGGCAAAAAAAGACCTGAGTGCGGCCAACCGCAAAGCGTTGGCGGCTCCCGAACCCGATCCTGCGACGATCTTTGACTATGTCCTGCCCGAACCTTACCAGCCGCAGAAATATACAGACGGCACGCATAAAGAAGAAAATGGCGAAAAAAGAACACTGGTAACCGCAATCAACGAAACACTAAAAGCAGAATTCCGCCATAACCCGAATACATTCCTGTGGGGACAGGATGTGGCTAACAAAGACAAAGGCGGCGTGTTCAACGTCACCAAAGGCATGCAACAGGAGTTCGGGCCAAAACGTATCTTCAACGCTCCCATCGCCGAAGACTACATCGTGGGTACGGCCAACGGCATGTGCCGCTTCGATCCGAAAATACACGTCGTGGTGGAAGGAGCCGAATTTGCCGATTATTTCTGGCCGGCCATTGAGCAGTATGTCGAATGTACGCACGAATACTGGCGAAGCAACGGACAGTTCACCCCTAACCTGACGCTCCGCCTGGCATCGGGCGGTTATATCGGCGGCGGACTCTACCATTCGCAAACGATCGAAGGTGCGCTGACTTCCATTCCGGGAGCCCGCATCGTCTATCCTTCTTTTGCCGACGATGCGGCAGGACTGTTGCGCACCAGCCTACGTTCGAAAGGCTTTACTGTCTTTCTCGAACCGAAAGCACAGTATAACTCGGTCGAAGCAGCCAGTTTTGTTCCGGAAGACTTCGAGGTTCCTTTCGGGAAAGCCCGTATCCGCCGGCCGGGTAGTGACCTGAGCGTGATCACGTATGGCAATACCACGCATTTCTGCCTCAGTGTCGCCGAGAAGTTGAAGAAAGAGCATAACTGGGACGTGGAAGTCATCGACATCCGCTCGCTGATCCCGCTCGATACGGAAACAATCTTCGCCTCCGTGAAAAAGACCAGCAAGGTGCTGATCGTACATGAAGATAAAGTGTTCTCCGGTTTCGGTGCGGAAATAGCCGGAATCGTCGGCACGGAAATGTTCCGGTACCTGGATGCTCCGATCCAGCGCGTCGGCTCCACCTTTACCCCTGTCGGTTTCCATCCGGTCCTCGAAAAGGCGATCCTGCCCGGAGAAGAACGGATCTACAACGCAGCAAAAGCATTATTGGAATATTAATGAAGAGGGTATGTCAAAATCTCCTTGTCCCCGCACTTGATGCGGGGCTGCAAAAGGACAGACCTTATCAATCAGATTTTTATAGGGCCGGTTTTAATGCGATCCCGCGAGGGGCGCGGGAACAGGATAGTTTCGACACACTTTCTATAAACAACATACAAAATGAAGAAAATAGGTTTATTCTATGGTGGCACAACCGCTAAAACAGCCGTAGTCGCTTTGAAAATACAAGAAGCATTCGCAGAAAACGAAGTCGTCCTGATCCCGATAGAAGGGGCGACACGCGAGGAGTTCGAATCGTTCGACAATATTATTGCCGGAACTTCCACCTGGTTCGACGGAGAACTGCCGACTTACTGGGACGAGTTCATGCCGGAAATAAAATCCATCGACATGACGGGCAAGAAAGTCGCCCTATTCGGGCTCGGAGACCAAGAACGCTATCCCGACAATTTCGTCGATGGGATCGGCATTCTGGCGGAAGCCTTTACCCAAAGCAATGCGGAACTGGTCGGTTTCATGCCTGTCAACGACTACCATTTCACCCAATCACGGGCCGTTAAGGAAGGACATTTCCTGGGACTTCCCCTCGATATCGAGAACCAGTCCGAACAGACGGAGGAACGGATACTGAAATGGGTGGAGAAACTGAAAAAGGAGTTTCAATAATATTTGCATTTGTTTCTGCTCTTGGCAGGGAGCTGTGTCGAAGCAAAATTTAGCTTACTAATAGATATAATTTAGGCACGGATTTCACGGAAAGCACGGAAAAAATAAATTCATCCGTGTAAATCAGTGAAATCCGTGCCTAAAAAGATTGTGATAAAGGTGTTTTCCGATTACTGCAGGCGACGAATACCCACCGCCTTATTATATTGGGCGAGGGACGCTTTCTGCTGATACCAGGTCTGGATCAGGCTGCTATAGGACTGAATCCAGGAAAGCTGGGCGGAAAGGACGTCGAGGATCGGAAGTTTTCCCTCATTATAGCTGAACGTATTCAGGTCGAGATTTTCTTCAGCGATCTTGCAGGCCTCTTCAGCGACATTGATTTGCTTCGTGTTTTCCGTCAGGCTGGTCCAAGAGTTGGCGACTTCCTGAGAAATCTGATCGCGTGTATAATCCATCGCATATTCCTTACTGCGTAAGATAGCTTTCTGAGAATTCACTTCTTTGAAACGGGCTCCCCAACGAAACAAAGGTATCTTCAGGGAGGCGAACACGGCAGGTGTCCAAAGCTGGTCGGACCCTTTCACGTTCAACATCGGAGTGCCCCAGGTTCCCTGGAAACCGATAGCCAGTGTCGGATTATACTTTGCTTTTGACAGGTTGATCTGCCGTTTCTGGTATTCGATATTCAATTTAGAGATCGTGAAATCCGGCCGGTTCTGCAAAGCAGCCTCTTCCCCTATGTGCATGGGCAACGGCTGAACCATCGTGATGGCATCGGCAATCTCTACCGGTGTCATAGGAGGAACTCCCATCAGCACGTTCAGGTTTTGCAAGGCAATCTGATAGTCTTTGTACGCAGCGCTTTTGTTCAATTCCGCTTCTTTCAAACGCGACTGTACCTGCAAGAGGTCTGTCTTACTGATCTGCCCGTCATTGAAACGGGTAGTCAGCACGTTTGCCAATTCCTGCACGATATCGACATACTGGCACATGACATCGTACATACCTTTGCGGGCAGCCGCAGACCAATAGTTCAGGTCGGCGGCATACACGATATTATCCGTCGTCAGGTCTTCTGCTTCGGAAGCGATCTGTCCCTGTATCTGGGCGGCCTTGTAATTGTTGTAGATTTGTCCGCCGGCATAAACAGGTTGACTTACGGTAGCTCCCAAACTATAAGTATTGTGATCCATTTCGACAGACATACCCGGACCGAAATCCAAATCGTACTTATTGATACGGTACTGGTAACTGCCGGAGAAGTCGAGAGCCGGGAAGAAAGCGGTCTTAGCCGCCTTGATAGCATGCTGCATCGCGATACGCTCTTCCGCACTCTGTTTGATCTGACGGCTATATTCAAGCACTTTCTGCTTGTAGTCTGCAGCCGTGACGGGCTTTTCCTGTGCTCCCACAGATAAAGCCCCCAACAGCATACAACCGATAATTATTTTATTTCTCATATTATTATACCGATTTAATCTTAAAGAATATACAATAGGTCACCGGAAGCACGAAGATCGTCAGGATGGTCGAAACGAACAGACCTCCCATAATCGTCGCCGCCATACCGGCAAACATGGCATCACCCAACAATGGCAACATGCCCAGGATCGTTGTGCCCGATGCCATCGTTACCGGAACGATACGCGTCTTGGTTGCCTCGATCACCGCATTGACCGGCGACAGGCCACTGTCAAGCTGCAATCCAATTTCGTCCACCAGCACGATCGCATTCTTGATATTCATACCGATCAGACCTAACAGACCTAACATGGCAAAGAAATCGAGCGACTTGCCGAACACCAGCAATCCCAATACCACACCGATGAAGATCAGAGGCAACATACACATGATCAAGACCGGCTTCCGGTAGTATTTCGGGAAAAGGAACAACAAGGTGAGATAAATCAAACCGAACATCAACGGGATATTGGCGGCAATCGCCTTGTTACCTTTATCCTGTTCGGACTGTTCGCCAAAGTATTGCAGTTTATATCCTTCGGGAACCTGCACCTCCTGCTGGATCTCCTGCCACAACTGGCTGAAAGCTGCCATTGTATTGGCACCACGTTTCGGTTCGCACTGCATCATCATATAACGCTGGCGATTATAACGCTTCACGACGCTGTACTCGTAATCGAGCGAGAAATCGTCGATCACTTGCTCCACTTTGACCGAACGGCCTTTGGCACTGTAGACCGGCAAGGTCTTGATATCGTTCAAGTTCATGGAATCCCGGTCAGCATCTTTCAGCAGGATCGGCATGAACACATCTCCCTCACGATATTCTCCTAAAGGTACGCCATTGGTTGCCGAACGAAGCGAATAGGCCATCTGCTGGCGGGTAATACCCAAGCGAAGACCTTTTTCCTGCGAGTACAACGGCTTCCATACCGGAACCTTGTTTCCCCAACTGTTGCGCACTTCCATCACCATGTCGTTCTTGCGGGCGATCTCTTGTGCGCGCTGCGTCAGAGCCACCAGCGTATCGATATTATCACCAACAAACCCGATTTCAATTGCAGCATCGGGCACAGGAGACAAAGCAAACAAAGCTGAACGGGTCAAAATATCCGGATAGTTAGCGACCATATATTCATAGAACTTATTTTCTTCGCTCTGCGCATCTTTCGCATCCTTGGTTTCGATCAAGACATTAGCAAAGTTCGGTTTCGGGCCGATAGAAGAACTTGCCAGGTAATAACGCACCGGCGAGCCTCCCAACGTGAACGAATAGGATTTGATCTTCTCGTTGTTCTTCAGATAGTCCTCGATCTTGATCACATTCCTTTCCACATCGTCGATGCCATACCCTTCCGGAAAGATCAGGTCGGCACGGAAATAGGGCTTATTCATGATCGGGAAGAAACTCTGCGGCATGATCGCCATGATAAACAAGGACAGGAACAAAGTCGCCACTACCGAAGTAAGTGTCAGATAACGACGCTTAATCAGACGGGCCAGGACTTTCTCAAACTGATGATACAACTTCGTGTCATACGGATCTTTTGACTCACCCGGCTTGGCTTCTTTCAGGATAAAGCTACCGAAAGTCGTTGTCTGTGTCAAAGCCAATATCCAACTCAGTCCGAGAGACACGGCAAGCACGATAAACAACGGCTTGACAATCTCGGCCACAGAAGCCGGCGCCAAATACATCGGTAAGAAAGAACAAACAGCAATAAAGGTCGCGCCCAACAACGCCCACTGCGGTTTGGTGGCTCCATCGACCAACGCTTGGTAACGCGACAAGCCTCGCTTGATACCGACCTGCGCATTATCAGTCACCACAATCGCGTTATCCACCAGCATACCCATCGCAATGATGAAAGCGGCAAGGGACGTACGGTTCAGCCCGACACCCCAGATCAGCATAATCAGCAACGTACCACCTACCGAGAAAAGCAGCGAACTGCCCACCAGCATACCGGCACGCGATCCCATCACAAGGAAGATAATCACAATTACGATCAGCAACGATTCGATCAGGTTCAGGATAAACCCGTTATTCGCTTCGTTGGCAATCTGGTTTTCCGGATAAATGGTTTTCAGTTCCATACCGATCGGGAAAAGCTGCTCCATCTCTTTCAAATGTTCGGCAACAGCATCGCCGACAGCCACCACGTCGTCTTTCGCACCCGTAGCCACACCGATACCGATGGCCCGTTTGCCATCCACACGCATCAGGTTGGAAGGTGGGTCCATATAGCCACGTTCGATGATAGCGATATCGCCCAGGCGCACTTCGCCTCCTCCCTTTGTCACGATCAGTTGGTCGCGTATATCCTCTATGCTTTTATAAGTACCTTCGGCACGTACACGAAGCTGGTAAGTCCCAGTCATGATCTCGCCTGTATTGACCAGCAGGTTCTGGGTCTGCAGGACTTGCTGGATCGAGTTCGGGTCGATCCCCAGGTTTGCCAGCTTGGGAACGGAGATACGCACATTCACAACCTGCGTTTGTTCCGCAAACAGATAGACCTTCTGCACTCCTTGGATAGGAGTCAGCTCGGTCTTGATCTTCTGCGCCCAATCGCGCATATCGTCATAAGTAAAGCCTTCGTCGGCAGTCAAGGCATAATAGATACCGAACACATCCCCGAAGTCATCGCTCACGTTAATGGCGGAAGCACCGCTCGGAAGGCGGGGTTGTATGTTAGCCACCTTACGGCGCAATTCATCCCACTTGACCGGCATATAATCCGGAGCTAAAGTCGGTTGCAATTCGATCGAGATCTTCGACATGCCGAAATAAGATTCAGACTTGATCTGAAAAACATCCGACATGGACTGAATTTCCCGTTCGATAGGTTCCGTTATCAATTTTTCTACCTCCTGAGGAGTAGCACCCGGATATTGCGTAACCAGAACAGCCTGTTTGATTACGAAAGGCGAGTCCTCCTTTTTCGGCAATTTAAAGAAAGAATATATACCCCCGATCAGCATCACTGCCAAAAAGAAATATATAATCTTCTTATTCTCTAAGGAATATACTGGAAGATTCATTATTTATCAGCTTAATCTGTTAATACTTTTACCTGTTGTCCTTCAACCAGACGGGTAGCTCCGGCCGAAACGACCTGGTCACCGGCATTCAGTCCTTTGGTTATCACAACATTGTCTTTTCCAACCAGTCCTGATTCTTCGATCTGGCGACGTTCCACCTTTTGTGACTGGGCATTATAGACAAAGACAAATTTGTCGTTATTTTCTTCACTGGCTACAATGGCGGAAAGAGGCGCCAGCACCGCTCCCTCGTTAAAGCTTGCACTCTCGATATGCAGCACCACACGGCAGGAGAATCCGACAGCCACTTTGTATTTGTTCAGATTAAATTCGGGATCGTCGATATACAGGAAGACAGGAACACCGGAACCATCGGGAGACGCTTCCACATATTCCTTCACCTTCGCTTTGAAACGGATTCCCTTATAGTTGTCAAACTCCACATAGATCTGATAAGGAGTGGAGAAATAGGTAATGTTCGTTTCAGGCATCGTGTACTGAATCTGCAACTTGTTCGGGTTGATCAGGCAAACGATCCCCTGCCCGGCCTGTACCTTCTGATAGTTCTCTACATACTTCTTCTGGATAAATCCATCGAACGGAGCACGCAGTTTCGTTTGTTCCAATTGGTTCTGTGCATATTCGAATGCAGCCTTTGCGTTGGAATAAGAGGCTTCGGTCGTCTCATACTCCTGCTTCGAGATAGCCTGTTTGGATAACAGCTTCTTCGCACGTTGCAACTGTGCTTCGGCTGTTTGAAAAGAAGCCTTCTTCGCTTCATATTCCCATTTGAAATCCTGCGGGTCGATCTCTGCTACAACCTGTCCCGTACGGACTTTTTGCCCTTCATCCACATTCAGCGAAATCAGCGGTCCAGACATTTTAAAGGCCAGATCACTGAACTGGTCCGGCGATACGACACCGCTAAACGACTTTTCCACAAGGTTCAATGAGGTCACTTCCGTCAATTTCACCGGGCGGGGACCTTGCTCCTTCACCGGTGGCTGACTACACGACATCAATGCTGCCAATACAAAAACGGGGATTAATTTACCATTCATGATAACTTGCATTTAGTTATTTGTTATTATTATATTCTGATTATTAATTGCATACCCAGGCTTTTATACCATAAGAATACAACATTCTTTTAAAATCTATTGTTCCGGTTCCGACCGGATTTCAAAGTGTAGCCTCCAAAATTTTTCGGATATATGCATTAAAACGACCAGCTGCTCCAATCGACCGTCGCCTCCATTTCTTTTTCCTGATCGTCGGGGATAGACGGGAAGAAGTCAATGCCTGTTACCTTTTCCACGCTATCGATAGATATCACCATCGATTTCAGCGAATTATCTTTATAGTCCCTATTTTCGAAAAGAAATCCGATACCTTTATAACCCTTCTCTGTATGGTAACATAATACCTTATAAAAAGATTTGGGTATCGCCACCTTGTTTTTTCCTAACCGTTTCATATCGCCTGTAATGACAGGACCCGTAACGATCAAAAGCGAACCGTTATCCAACGCCCACAAGCGGCACTGTTCCTCCAGGTCTTTCCAGATACCCCGGTTTAATTTCGGTTTTTGCGGGCAGATATTACTCAGGTAAAAAGACTCGCGCATGGCTTTTGCAGACCATTTCATATCGCCTGCCGGAGCTAAATGGCCACGGTCGTAGCCAGAACGCGTATAATCCTCGTTCATTGCCGTTGCGCCTTTCACCTGCGGGTCGGATACAAACTTATTAGAGCGTTCCGTCTTTTTGCTTTTGGCTTCCGTCGCTGTCAATTCATACGCAACCCAGTTGGCTATACGGTACTCGGAATTATAAGAAACCGTATATCCTTCATGTTTGATAACCTGCTCTTGGCGTTTCTCTTTTAAGTGGGGTATCTCTGTATTTGCGGGGATTTTAAATGTCTTTGTGGAAGGTTTGGCAGGAGCTTTATTGGCGGATGTTTTGTCCTGCACCTTTTGTTTCGGAGCGGTTACAGCCTTTTTAGAAGAAACAGTCTCCTGCCCCTTTTTCTCCAAAGCCACCGGTTCATGTCCGGCCATCGGAGCAAAGAAATCATATATAAACAGAAATCCTATAAAACAAGCCACTACGATAAAGGCACCAATAAACATTCGCTTCACTGTGGAAAGGAAGGACGAAGTCTTTTGAACTTTTTTCCGCGGTTTCCTTACGCTTTTTCTCTTTGCCATCTCTCTTGATAAAACCTATTCCTACTCAGGCGCAAAAGTAGACAATATAAAGATGCTATACAACACATGCGAAGGGAATGTATTGGTTTGGATTGTTAGAAAAAAGTGCCCCAATGCACACCAGTTGGTCCAAATCCGTATAACCAATACCTTACAAAATCCGCCACGAACCTTCCAGTGGGATCACTTTTTCCGGTTGGGGAAGACATAAAGTGTATGTACGCAGGAAAGAGGCGTGAAGGTATAAACAGGCATATAGCAAAAAAGGCCGGGGGTTCCTATTCGGAGACCTCGGCCTTTTCATTATTTATCCGGATATGGCAAGCTCTATTTCGCCAGGTGACGCCCCGGAGCGAAATTCTTTCGGGAACCGTCGGGCCAGATGACTTCGGCGGTCGTTCCTTCGGGGACGGAAAGGGCGACTTGTATCTTTTTTCCCTTCCGTTTCAGCGACACCTCGATCTTGCCGAAATGCGTGTCGATCGCGGCAGAAGCTTCGGTCAAAGTACCCATTTGAGGGCAAACTTTGAAGGAACGGAAACCAGGAGAGGTTGGTTCGATGCCACACACTTTCTGGCTCAACAGCGTCAGCGGTCCACCACTCCATGCATGGTTGATCGTACCGCCGCCGAACCCGTCCGGGCCGATCCCCCATCCTTCGAACAAAGTCGTATATTCGGGATAATTCATCATTTTCGTATAGCGCTGCTTCATCCTCTCCAAGGCAAAGGACGGTTCATTCATTCGGAACAAGGCTTCAAGCACATACTTTTCCATATAAGGGCTGGCATGATATTCCTTTTTCAGCACTTTAACCAAGGCGGGATATTTATCAGCGGAAGCTAAGCCGGAAACGACAGCCATCGCTTGTGCGCGGTCGTCCGTTTCTCCCTTATAGCCGGGAGAACGATAGGATGATCCTGTCCAGAACTTCGTATCGAAACATTTCCCGATGCTGTACATCATACGGCTGATCTCGTCGGCATCGGCCGTTTTTCCGAGTTGGAGGGCAAAAGCCTTCTCTGCTTTCAAGGCCAAGTAATACCAGCAATTTGCCAACACGCCCATATCGATGTTTTCTCCCCAATCACCCCAACTCCAATCACCGTCGCGCTCAATGACCAGGCCACTCTTGTCCACTTGCCATACTTCGTGCAAGTAACGGTGCATACGGTCATAAATACCGGCGACAAAGCTACTGTCGCCACTATAATAATACTGGGTGTAGAAACCGTACCAGCCCACCGAAGCCAGCATTTGCAACGGCAGTTCCTTCCGCCAGTTGCCAGCCGGGGCCGGAGCGAAAATCACACCGTCTTCGCGTTGCCAGTTCATCAGCTCGTGAATCCCTTTCAGCGCCAATTTATGACTGGAGGGAGAAAGGGCATAGAAAGCCTCACCCAATTCGTTCACTTCGTCACCCCACCATTGTGCCCGTTCACGATCCGGACAATCCATATAGCTGTCGCGCATCGTTATATATAAGGTACGGGCCGAACGTTTCCAAAGTTCGTTCATAAACGGATCGTTGCAACTGAAAGAACCCGTAAATTCGGTATTGTAACCGGTCTCCCGGAATTTCACGTCCAACACCTTCACGCCTTCCGGCAGGATATATAGCATCTCGTGACCGTTCATCCAGCCTAAACTCTCGTATTCCTGCACACCGTCGCGCGTGACATATTCGGCGCGGACGTTATATTGTGAACCACCCTCATAATTGTCCGTCCGGATATGGATCACCTTACCGGCAGAAGCTTCCACTTTCAGGTAAGGAGTCACCTGGCTGTTATAAGGCAGGCGGCAATAAAGCGTATCGCCGGCAGCCGACCGGCGGACACTGACATACGGCTTCAAGCCATAGTCTTTCCACAAGGGTATCGGACGCTCGACCAACTTGCCTAAAGGTGCGCCCCCGACAGGAGAAATAACTTCGGCATTCGGCATCTTGCCCGTATAGCCGGGCTGGTTCCATCCGGACATTTCCATCCGGGCATCGAAACGGATATTGCTCTCCGGCAAGCGATAATTGGGATAGGGAGCACTCGTATTCTGATAAGCATCATATACAGTGCATTGCCAACTCTTGTCGGAAACGATCTCGATTCCGGGAGCGACCGCTTCAAACAGCAAGGCAGCCAGCCCGCTGTTCACATGGCTGAACCCGCTTTTGCCGAAATGCCAGACCAGCACAGCAATCGTATTCTCACCGTTTTGCAGATAAGGCGCGATCTCGACCGGATCGTAATAAGTATCATCAGGAGAAGGTCCCCGTTTCAATCCCCCTTCAAAGACGACCAAGCGGCCGTTTATCCACAACCAATATTTGCTATCGGCAGCGATACGGGCGGTAAGTGTTTGCGGGACCTTGTCTATATGAACGGTTTTACGGAAAGCCAGCCAGGTATTCGTCGCGCTCTGGCAACGTTCCGTATTGATCCAATGCGCTTTCCAGCCGGATTCGGCCCGGCCGGAAGCGATACATCCGATCAACAGCAGCAACAGGAAATAGTGTTTCATGGTATTCTCGTTTAATAAGTATTCACATATGTACCTGATCCGACCGTCTCCGTCTTATCGCCGACACGGATATCTGCCGTACAGCCGGACGGGATCGTCACGGTAAGGGTGACTTTGCCTCCCTCCCGTTTCCACTGGCTCGAGATCAATCCGCGTACGGAATGGTACTCACCTTTCGCCCAATCCATTCCTTCCACAAAATGAGGAGTAATCAGAATGTGGCGGAAACCAGGTCCGGCAGCATCATAATTGATACCGGCAAGCTGGTTCATCATCCAAGCAGAGACATCTCCCATAAAGACATGATTCAGAGAGGCATCCCGGAACTGCGGACTCAAGGTCCAGGTTTCAGGCAGCGTCGTATATCCCATTGTTTCCACCCAATACCCCCAGGAGGGAGCTTCCGTCTTCGTAATCATCTTCATCGCGTCCTCGACATAGCCGTAGCGGGTCAGCATAGCCGGAACAGACTTGCTTCCCAACAGGCCGAAATCGAGGAAATGATTGTTGGCACGCACGACCTCGCAAAGTTTATCGGCCACCAACTGCTCTTTCCCTTCCGGTACAATTCCCAAATAGAGGGCGATCGCCTGTGCTGTCTGGGTTCCTTCCGCATAGACTCCCGTTTCGGGATTGAAGAATTTACGATTGACCAAGTCTTTCAGTTCATCGGCTTTCTGCCGGTAAGGAGCGGCATCTTTGCCCAACAATTCGGCGAAACGGGCCATCAAGGTATAATCCAGATAATAATAGGCGGTAGAGGTATAGGTATTGTTGGTCGTAGACTTCCAGTACACCCAATCCCCTAAACCGAAGGTCAGGTAGCCACCGTCTTTCTCTTTCGTTTTCAGATAATCCAGATAACGCAACATCGTAGGATAAAGATTCTCGATACTGCGTGTTTCACCGTAATAATCATACAAGGCGTTCGGAATGATAAACATGGCGGCATCCCATACCGGGCCGGGCCATTCGCCATATCCCCAACCGCTGGAGGGGATAATGCCGGAGATTTCACCGGCTTCACGTTGGTTGTCGATGAAGTCGTTCATCCATTTCTCATACAATGTGATACCGTCGAACCCTAACAGGGCGAGATCGATCGCGACATGTGCATCGGCCGTCCAGCCATTCTTTTCACGCTGCGGACAGTCGGTCGGAATACTGTGCAGGTTGCTGCGGTAGGCTTCCATTGTCGCCTTCCATATCTTGTTCAACAACGGATTGGAGCAGGAGAAAGAACCGACGGGCTCTACCGCCGTATGCATAAACAATCCGGTCAAACTCTCCTTTGTCAAGGTTACGGGAGCCGAACTTTCGACCTCCACATGCTGAAAACCGTGATAGGCGAATGAAGGCATAAAGACTTCCTCTTCGCCCGTTCCTTTCAGCGTGAACACGTCCATCTGGAAAACCTCCCCCGGTTTCACAGGGTGATAATAGACATCGATATTTCCCGGTTCCAGACGGCCATCCGTTTTCAGCAGCTCTCCATGCTTCAGGGTAACCCTCGTACCGGGAGCGCCTTTCACCTTTAAGCGGGACAGGCCGGCAAAGTTCTTTTCGAAGGAGAATACATAGAGTTTGTCGCTGAACTTCTTCATCGAGACAGGCGACAATTCTTCCGTAATCCGGATACCCGGCATCTGCTGGGCAACCAACAAGGGGGCCGGAGCTTCCGTTACTTGTACCGGAGCCCACTTGCTGTCGTCAAACTCGTTCGTGTTCCAACCGTTCTCTTCCAATGTGGCATCGTATTTGTCACCGCTATAAATATTATTATAAGTATAAGGGCCAGTCGCCGTACGCCAACTCTCATCGGTAGCGATAACCTCGGTCGTGCCGTCGGTATAGCGGAGGCGCAGTTCGCAGAGCATCCGGGGACGGTTACGCCAACGAGCAGTCTCGAAATCCCAGACAGCCTTGGACTGTATGTTGTGCCAGCCGTTGCCCAACACCGAAGCGACTGCATTTTCACCTTTCTTCAACAAAGGAGTCACATCGTGCGTCACATACAGGATGCGTTTGTCGAAATGCGTATAGCCCGGATCGAGGTAGTTCTCTCCTACCCGCTTACCGTTGATAAACAGATCGTAATAACCGGCAGTAGCCACATACACGCGGGCTTCTTCGATCTCTTTTCCCAAGATGAAGGTTTTTCGGAACATGGGTGCCGGCTCGAATTCCTTATCATGGCTGTCGGTTATCCATTTTCCCGACCAGTCGGACGGATCAAGCTTGGCCGTCTCGAAAGTAGCCGTCTCCGAAGTCTCGCAAATTTCTCCGTCCTGATCCCATACCGTCACGTTCCAATAGTAACGAGTATGCGGTTTCAATATCATATTGCCGGTGTACGGTTGCAGGTTATCCGGCGAGGTCCCGATACGGATTTCCGAACGGGAGGCTAAGAAGTTCTTCTCACCTCCTTTGTATTCCCAGGTGAAACGGGGACTTTTAGTATCCAACCCGATCGGTTCGCGCAGGTATTCGGTTCTAAGGTTCACCGGAACTGTAAGCTCGTTTTTACCTTTACATCCCATCAAGGAGAGGAAAGCAAGCGAGCAGATCAACAGCGTGTTTTTCTTTCCCATATCTTTATATCATTTAATTATCGTACTATTTCTACTTCGGACGGCGCATCGATCTGGCTCCGAACTTTCCCGTCGGCACCTTTTTCGTGACGGATGGTGATCACGCCATAAGGAGTCGGGAATGTTCCTTCCACCCAATCCAGATCTCCCAAATGCGGTGTGATCCGGACAACGCGGCAGCCCGGTTCCACCACCTGGACACCCAATACATATTCGCTCAACCAAGAGGTAGGACCGGAAGCCCAGCCATGACAGAGACTATGGCGGAAACCTTTATAGCAATAAGCCCCGTAACCACCATGAATATCTTTCTTACCTGCCGGCACCAGCTCGTCGATACGGGAAGCGCCGGGCAACCAGTCTAAATTGAAATCTTCCCAGAAAGTGGTTGCACCCAAATCAAGCATCGCTCCCCAAAATTGACGTATCACGTCGATCGCCCCTTGATAATTGCCGGCGGCTGCCATCGCACGAAGCATATAATAGCCATAAAAAGTAGAAAATCCATGCCCTCCATTAACTGCAAGATATTTCCGATCAGCCTCTTCCGGCTTCATCAGTCCGGCTAATGCCAACAAGGAAGCCGCCTGTTTCGATCCCGGCGCGTCCGGTGCGACACCGGATTTCAGGAAAGGTTTTATCACCTTCGAAGCGGCTTTGGTCATCCTGTTTCTTACAGCGTCGCATTCAGCTGCCAGTGCATCTTCGCCCAACACCTTACAAAGTTCGCCGCCCGCTTTCATAGCCTGTAACATCAAGGCCTGCAAGCCGGCATCGATGGCTACCGGATTTTCACTGGACGGCCAATCGAGGAAACGGCCTCCTCCGTCGAGCTTCTCCACGCCGTCTTCACCGACTTTAGAGATCAGAAGGCGAAGCAAACCGGTCAAATAATCCCTTTGCTCCTTCAAGTAAGCCAAATCACCCTGATAGTAATACCAGTCACGCTGGATCAGCACCCACCAGATGGAGTAACTGCACATCCCATTCATCCACCCAGGTAACGGTGTGATATCACGAATCAGGTCAAGGCTTTTCGGAACGACTTCATTATAACCGAAAACGGTATTTACGGCCATCACTTCCGGATGCAGGTCGCCCACCCAAACCAGGCGGTCGCGTTTGATCCCGTCCCAAAGGTATTCTTGCATATTTAGATGCACGGTGTAGGCCCCGGTCTGCCAAATATCATTCAAACGTTCGTCGTTGCAGCGGAAAGATCCTTTATAGGGAATATCACGGAAAGTAGAGATGGCACGGACCTCTTTCAACTGCAATTCGACGGAATCATCCAAGAGGTCGATACGCACAAAACGGAAACCGGAATTACCGACTTCCATGACTCCCAACCAGGGCAGGCGAATGGTAAAATCGCGCATGGCATGATCGTTGGTAGCTCCGTTTGCTCCGTCGATATCGCACATCGCTTCACTGACAGACTCGCCAAAACGGATGCGGACGGTAATCGGCTCGTGCGAAGATGGCATTCCGGTTACTATCTGGAGACCGCCTTGTAGTTCTTTTCCGAAATCGAAGAGGATGGCCGGATGTTGCCGGTCGGTACTTGTCAGGCGGCAGATCGAGCGGTTGGCAAGATCGGATTGTCCGTTTCCGGGAAGAAGCAAATGGTCTGCGCCTTGTATTAATTGGCTTTCCTGTTGCCATACGATACGCGTAGGAGGAAGATATTCACGAACACGGCTATCCCGTTGCTGGGCAAACAACGAGACGGAGGAGAAAAGGAATAGGAGAATAAATAATTGTTTCATGGTATATGGTATTTATATGGATGATGATTTATCGGACGTTATTTTCATTGGGCGGAGTAGAACCCCGCCCCTACGGGACACCATTTTTTTATTGCGCACCGATAAATCATCATATACAATCACAATCGATTACAATCCGAACGCCGGAACCAAATCATCCAACTGTTTGTCGGTCATGCCGGCGGGTTCGTATCCAGCCATGCGTGCACTGAAATAGATTTGGGCGGATTTGCTCAATGTGTCGATTGCGTCGAAGCATTCGATCAGGTCTTCACCGACTGCCAAAATTCCATGCTTTTCCCAGAATACGACATCATGTTTTTCCAATTGCTTGATGGTGGCACGTGCCAAATCCAACGTTCCGGGGATTTCATAGGGAACAATACCGACACCTTTCGGGACGATGATACGACATTCGGGAATCATGCTCCACAACGTGCGGGTGATGACCTCCGAATCCAGGAAGGGTTTGCAATGCGTCATGCCGATCAGATCGGTCGGGTGCGTATGCAGAACGACTTTATTGTCACGGCCCATTGCACGCAGATAATTATGCATCATCAGATGAGAAGGCAGTTCGGAGGTCGGCAAAATCAATTGCTCGGCTATGATATCATAACTTTTACCATCCCCAGCGATACGGATCAGGGAACCGTTGGCAAACGGGTTCTGTGCGACATAGCGCATCCGCTTTCCGGTACCGGTGACATAGAAAATATGCCCGGCGAGAGCGGTCATTGCTTCCTGCAACGGAATAGCCGGCCCCAGTGCGGGGAGCGCTTTTTCGACGTCGCTCATCAGGTCGGTCAGGTTTACGGAAATGTTACCGCCGTTACGTTCCGCCCATCCTTTTGTCCAGAGATAACCGGCCACTTCAGCGATACGGCCGATCTCGGCGATCAATTTTTCATTGTTTCTGATTGTTTCCATTTTACTTATTATATCTTTTTTTATGAGGGACACACCCCCGACTTAAAACCGTCATCTTAAATCAAATTAGGCAGCAAAAGCGAGAATATCAGGAGACACATGCCGCATATCAGAACGATGATCGTCTGCCGGCTCACCCCTTTCCATTCTTTCAGGATAATGCCCCACACATTGCTGAAGATCACATTCAGCGACATCAGGATACTCCATGAAAAAGCCAACATCACCGGAGAATCGGCAAAATAGCTCTTTCCCATTCCCAGCCCGAAGAATTGCGAATACCACAAAACACCTGCCAACGCGCAAAATAAGACATTATTCAGCAAAGTACCGCCCGATACGGAAAAATAATCTTTCCCCGTCCCGTTCTTTACATTCTGGAAGAGACAATAAGAAGCGTTCGTGATAAAGCCTCCGATCGTCACTAACAGGATGACCGGGTTCAGTGCGAACAATTCGCTTGCACCGGACTGTTTCGCCTTCTCAAGAATCGGAGCACCGGACTCCAGGCCCAGATTGAAGCAGGCACTCATCACACCGGCCAAAAGAGCGACAAGCAAGCCTTTCGTCAACGCAAAATCCTTTACAGCCGCTTTCTTCTCTTCCTCAGTCATATTACGGGATCGAAGACTTCCGGCATATCCGATTACAGCGATACCGGCAAGCGTGATACATACACCGATCAGCAAGACCAGTCCATCGCCATGAAACAAATCCGTTCCGGCAAAAACTGCCGGGAAAAGCGTTCCGAAACCGGCACACGTTCCAAGCGCGATGCTCTGGCCGAGCGCCACCCCCAAATAACGCATGCTCAACCCGAAGGTCAGGCCGCCGATTCCCCACAGGACTCCGTAGATAACAGCTCCCGCAGCTCCGCCGGCACTCCACAGTTCCGAAAGGCTGCTACCGTCGGGAATGGCCAACTGCGCCCCTAAGAACGGAAAGACGAGCCAGGCAAAAATGCCCTGCACCAGCCAGAAACTTTCCCAACTCCAATCCTTGACTTTATTGATCGGAACGTAGGAACTACTCTGTCCGAAGCTGCCAATTGCAATTATAATTAATCCAATGATTATTTCCATATTATCGTTTGCTTGTCACTTCGGCTTCATATTTCTCTATCTCTGCAATATAATCCTCACCTACCGGCACATCGTTTTGCAGGCAGAACATATCCCAGACAGCCGTCCACGGAAGACTCTTCATTTCCTCCTGCAAAGCCAAACGCTGGAAATACTTGCCTTCAGCTTCGTATTGTTGCAAGGTTGCAGAGGGTTCAAGAAGAGCTTGCATAAAGGCTTTTTGTGTCGCACGGCAACCGATCACGTACGCCCCGATACGGTTGATCGTCGCATCGAAATAATCCAGACCGATATGCACCCGGTCCAATGCCTTGCAACGGATGATTTCACGTGCCAAGTCGAGTAAGTCGTCGCTCAGGATCACCACATGGTCGCTGTCCCAACGAATCGGACGGCTCACATGCAACATGATCTCCGGTGTAAAGAGAAGCAAGGCCGAAACCTTGTCGGCAATACTTTCCGTCAGATGGAAATGGCCTGTGTCGAGTGTCACGATCTTATTCTTCTTCGCACCGTAGCCTAAGTAGAAATCATAGGAACCGACCGTATAACTTTCCAGGCCGATACCGAACAGTTTTGCTTCGATACAGTCCTTCATATTTTTATACTCGGTTGCAAAAATCTCGTCCAATGACTGTTCCAATATCTGACGGTATTTGAGACGGCTGGCGGGGACTTCCTTGCTGCCGTCATGAATCCAAAGGTTCATGATACAGGGATCATCCTGATATTTACCCATCTCCTCGCTAATCCAGCGGCAACGCTTCGTATGTTCGATCCAGAAATTACGGATCGCGTCGTCCGGATTCGCCAACGTCAGGTCGCCACTCTTCGGATGCGAGAAAGAAGTGCTGTTGAAATCCAGTTTCATCCCGTTTTCTTTCGCCCACTGCATCCAGCTTTCAAAATGAGCAGGTTCCACTTCATCGCGATCGACCTTCTTGCCTTGGAAGTCACCATATATTTCATGCAGGTTCAAGCGATGTTTACCAGCGATCAGCGAAGCCGCTTTCAGGACATCGGCACGAACTTCGTCGATCGTGCGGGCACGTCCCGGATAGTTGCCCGTCACTTGGATTCCGCCCGTCAGCGAACCGCCCTGGTTCTCGAAGCCGCTCACGTCGTCCGCCTGCCAACAATGCATGGAGAGAGAAATTTTCTGCAATTTGTCCATTGCCTCTTTTACATCTACACCGACAGCTGCATAGCGTTCAACAGCTGCTTCATACGCTTGTCTGATAATGTTTTCTTTTGTCATGGTCTTATTTTTTTGAGGTTATAGATTGATATTTCTTAAAAGCCTCTTCCCACTCGCCGTTACCTTCCGGCAGAAAGACAGCCGGCGAGAGGAAAGAGTTGATCAAACGGCGCATCTCCCAGCGGTCGGCCACTAATCCTGCCGCCCTCGCCTGCACCATACAGTTGCCGATTGCCGTCGCTTCGGAAGGTCCTGCCACAACCGGCATATTGATTACATTTGCCGTAAATTGATTGAGAAGATTATTCATCGAACCACCCCCGATCACATGCAATCTACGGATCGGGAAAGGAGCTATTCCGGATAATAACGCCAGCACCTCCTTGTAGCGGAATGCCAGACTTTCAAAGATACAACGGATAAACTCGTCATCTTCCTTAGGCTCCGGCTGCCCCGTCTCGCGGCAATAGGCCCTGATCGCCTCCGTCATGCTGGACGGATTGGCAAAACGCGGATCGTCGGGATTCACAAAACAGTGGAAAGGCGTCGCCCGCTCCGCCATCTTGACAATCGCAGGATAAGAATAATCGCGCCCGGCCTTCTCCCACTCTTTCCGGCACTGTTCGAGCAGCCACATTCCTGTGATATTTTTCAGGAAACGGGTCGTCCCGTCTATACCACCTTCGTTCGTAAAATTATGCAGGAAAGATTCTTCCGAGATAATCGGTTCCTCCGTTTCGATCCCCATAAGGCTCCACGTGCCGCTGCTAAGGTAGGCAAACTCCCGGTCCGAAGCCGGGACAGCCGCGACGGCCGAAGCCGTGTCATGACCGGCAACCGCTATGACCGGCACTTTGCCGATCCCTGTTTCCCGGGCAAGCGCGTCGGTCAACTCCCCTACCACTGTTCCCGGCATCACTACCGGGCGCATGATAGAGGGGGCTACACCGGCCGCTTCCAGCAAGGACACCTCGAACTCCTTCGTCGCCGGATTCAGCAGTCCCGAAGTGGAAGCATCCGTATATTCGCAAACCTTTTTGCCCGTCAACAGGTAGGAAAGCAGATCGGGCATAAAGAGGATCTCCTCGGCAGCCTTCAACGGCCCGAAGTCTTCCTGCCCAGCCCGGAACAACTGGAAAACACTATTAAAATTCATGATCTGTATGCCGGTAAGCCGGTAGACTTCCGACCGAGGAATCCGCTGGAAATATTCTTCCGGCGCCCCTTCCGTATAAGGATCGCGATACGCACGCGGCAGTCCCAACAGCGTACCGTCTTTCGCCAGATATCCGAAATCGACACCCCAGGTATCGATCCCGATAGAGTCCGGCACCACGTTCCGGCGCGCACAAATCGTAAGGCTTTCTTTCAAGGCATCATACAACTGATAGATGTTCCAGTAATATTTTCCATGCAACTCCATGATCGCATTCGGGAAGCGGTGGAGCTCCTGCATTTCAAATTTGTCACCAACCAAGGTCCCTAATACGGCACGTCCGCTGGTCGCTCCTATGTCAAAGGCTAAAAAGTTATATTTCTTCATGGTACAACAAAGTTGTTTGTTTTATGATTGCAAAAGTAAACGGTAAATTACTATCTTTGCTTTTGAAAATGATTTTAAACCTTTCAAATCTGACAGAGGAGATGGAGAAACAACTAAGCGATCAATTAAGATACCTGACGATAAGCGCGATAGACGAAGAGTGGGGAATTGTCGTCACGACTGTAGGCTACCAGTTTATTCCCCCGAAAGGGAACTATCCTCTTTCGAAGCATCCGGACAATTATAACTTCAAGCCGCAGACCGGACGAATCCTGAACGAATATCAACTGGTCTATATCACGAAGGGAAGCGGTTACTTCTCCTCACAATCCTGCAAGATGCAAAAGATAAACGCTGGCACGATGATCCTGCTTTTTCCGGGAGAATGGCACAGCTACTACCCTGACAGCGAGACAGGCTGGGACGAATACTGGGTAGGCTTTCGCGGCATTCACATCGACCGACGCGTGGAGAAACGCTTTTTTACCCGCGAGGAGCCGTTACAGCACATCGGACTCAGCGCGACAATCGTCGGACTATATGAAGACATCCTGAAATTCGCCTCTCAGGAAAAAACGGGTTACCAGGAGATGATTTCGAGTATCGTTCTCCACATATTAGGTACCGTCTATTATAAAAGAAGAAACAACTCCTTTACGAATACCTATGTAGTGGATAAGATCAACGAAGCACGCATCCTGATGAAAGAGCAAGTGGAAAACCCGTTGACGCCTGAAGAAATAGCCTCCCGCCTGGGGCTCGGTTACTCCTGGTTCCGCCGTATGTTCAAAGAATATACAGGCGTATCACCCGCCCAGTACCAACTGCAACAAAAACTCCTGAAGGCAAAGGAACTGCTTACCAGCAGCAGTATGAATATCTCGGAAATAGCCTACAGCCTCAAATTCGAGAATGCCGGGCAGTTTTCCACCTTTTTCAAGAAGAAAGAGGGGGTGACACCGTCGGAGTTCCGCGAAAGGGCGCATTGAGGGAGAATTAAAAAATTAAAGAGTTAAAGAATTAAAGGGCTAAGGGGTGAATTGGAAGGTGATTTTCTTGTTCATCATATAGTTGACTGCGCCATAGATGAAGAGTCCTAAGAATTGGGCGAGGTATTCGTTCAGGTCGAAGATTTCCACCATGATCAGCAAAGCGAGGAATTGGGAACAATAAGCGCACCCGAAAGCGATCAGGAAAAGGGGAATCTCGCGGCGGAACTTACCGGTACGGGAAGAGAATATCCAATATTTGCTCCAGAAGAAGTTATTGATCTGAGCAATCACATAGGCGGTGATATTAGTAGCGATATAGTTGCAATCGAGCTTGTCCATCATCAGCCAGACAATCAAGACTGTAATCAACGCATTCAGCGTGCCGATCAGTATAAACCGCATCACGCGCACCATATTTTTCGATTGTGAGACCAAGCCTGCTTCTTGCTATTTTGTTCTTTGATATTTGAAATTCCGGGACAAATATACAGGATAATATGCAAATAGCCATACAATAAGTCACAAAGTATGGCGATCAACCCGTATCTTTGCCGACATGAAATATTTATTGTTTTACATAATCAGTCTGTTATCCCTCACTGCCTGTATCCGCGAAGATTTGCCTGCGGGTAGTTTTGCTCTGGAAGAAGGCGACCTGCTCCCCGAATTCAGCATCTCCAATCCGGATGGCACGGTCTCGAATAAGGATTTAGAAAATAAGTTCGCACTAATTATTTTCTTCAGCACGACCTGTTCCGACTGCCGGGAGGCTTTCCCGGATATTTCCACTTTGTATAATATGTATAAAGATAACCCGTCCGTCCGCATACTCCTGATCGCCCGCAACGAAACCGAAGAGCAGGTAACGGCCTACTTCCGGGAACATCAGTACGATATGAAGTTTTTCGCCGATCCGGACCGGAACGTCTACTCCCTCTTTGCCGACAGCACCATCCCCCGCGTATTCCTTGCCGACAAAAGCGGTACGATCATCCTGACACAAACGGAAAAGGTGGATGCGGAGGAAATCAAAGCTGCTATCTAAACAAAGAGCGCAGCCCCCTTTCGTGACCTGCGCTCTCCTTGCCTATTCGTATGATGCTTCCCTTACAATTCACCGGGGCGGTCATCTTCACCCCCGCCACTGCCGTTTCCGGAGTCAACAGGGACAAAAGCGAACCGTTCGAACTTGGCATCCTGTTTTGCTTTACGGAGCAACGAACCCGGGCTGAACACGATACGCGGAGTCTTGATCATCTCCGGATCGAAATCTTCGTCCGTCGTACTTCCAATCGAACCGACACCGTAGCGGAAGTTCCCGAACTCACCGAACTGCACGCGCCGGCCGGCAGACAGATGTTTGCGGATCAGATAATTCATACGGTCGATCACCCCTTTCACCTGATTGGTCGGAATACCCGCCTCGACGATCTCATCCAAAAGGGATTCGAAACTGACCAGTTCCATATAGACCGGCTGTGCATACACTTTCTCAGGAACCGCTTCCTGATCTTTACCCAAATTCTTCTTCTTTACCAAACGATACTTTACTGACATAACTGTTTCTGTTTTTTAATTGTGAATAACTTTTGAAATGCTTTGTTCTCGAAAACATGACAAAGATACTCCCACTAAAAACAGCCCAGTCGCCATCTGTCGGCGTGTGTCGGCATTTGTGGGGATGTGTGGGCGGATGTAGGCAAACCGAAACAAAATATGCAACTTAATTGTGTGTGATTACTCCGTCAATGTTTTGTCTCACCTTCTTTACTCTTTGTAAGTAATGGTAAGCCAAGTTCTGCGAGAAATTTATTATGTCTTTCGGAGGCATCAGCTATTTTACCTTCCAGCTCGATCAACTTCTTATTGACTTGCAACAAATCAATTTTCACATCCTCTTTGGCAATGCTAACATAGCGTGAAATATTCAGATTATAACCGTTTCTTTCGATTTCGTCCATCGAGACAGGACGAGAGTAACGTTCTTCTTCTTTCCGCTGCTTATAGGTGTCTATGATTTTGTCAATGTCTTTAGTCCGTAGTTTATTCTGCTTCTTGCCTTTCTCGAAATTTTCTTTGTCGCTGGCGTTGATAAAGAGTACGTCGTCGGACTTCTTACATTTCTTAAGTACCAAGATACACACAGGAATACCTGTTGAAAAGAAAAGGTTTGCAGGCAACCCGATTACTGCATCTATATTGCCGTCTTTGAGCAATTTTGTGCGAATACGTTCTTCTGCTCCCCCTCTGAAAAGCACACCGTGAGGCAAAATAATCGCCATCGTGCCGTCTTGTTTCAAAAAATGGAAACCATGAAGTAAGAAAGCGAAATCTGCGGCTGATTTGGGAGCAAGCCCATAGTTCTTAAAGCGGAAATCTTTCCCCATCTCTTCCGTAGGTTCCCAGCGGTAGCTAAATGGAGGGTTTGCAACAATAGCATCGAACTCTACTTTTTTGGCCGGGTTCATTTCATTCAGCATATCCCAATCATTCAAGAGTGAGTCACCGTGATGGATTTCGAACTCCGAATCTTTGACTCCGTGCAGGAGCATATTCATACGAGCTAAGTTGTAGGTCGTGATATTCTTCTCTTGTCCGTATATCTTACCAATACTTCCCCCATTGGCTTTCATCCTGTGGCGCACATTGAGCAACAAAGAACCAGAACCACAAGCAAAGTCCAAGACGTTTTCAAGTTTCTTCTTCGGTCCGGACTTAGGGTCGTGGGTATCCAATGTGACGATACCCGACAGAATGCTCGACAATTGTTGTGGCGTATAGAACTCGCCAGCCTTTTGTCCTGAACCTGCGGCAAACTCACCGATCAGGTATTCATAAGCATCCCCTAATATATCCGTATCGGTAGAAAACTGAGCGATTCCTTCGGCAATCTTTGTGATCACTTTACAAAGTAGTGCGTTGCGTTCGTCATAATTCTTACCTAACTTGTCCGAGTTCAAATTTATTTCGGAGAAAAGTCCTTGAAACGCCCTGTCGAAAGATTCGTTTTCGATATATTTAAATCCTTTCTCAAGTGTTTTCAGAAGATCATCATTTTGCGTCCGTGCAAGTTCGTAAATATTAGTCCATAGATAGTCCGGTTCAATCACATAATGCACTTTACGGCGCATCTGTTTTTCAAAATCCAATACATCTGCCGGGTTCTCTCCGTACCATAATTGCAACGGTGTCGAAACACCATGCTCTTTCAATTCTTCCGGTGCTTTATCTGGATAATCCCTTCCGAGTTCTTTTCTTGCAGCCTCTATATAGTTATCTGAAATATAACGCAGGAATAGGAAAGACAGCATATAATCGCGAAAATCATCTGCCATCATTGAACCACGAAGGTCATCTGCTATTCTCCACAGGGTTTTACCCAGTTCGTGCTGTTCTTTTATTGTCATATTTTTATCTGTTTTCTTGTTCTGTTTCTATTAATATCTCAGGCAGGTAAAATTCATACTTTCTCAAAAAGGCATCAAGGATTCGGACAAATAGTTGTTTCGTATCTCTTCCCATGAATACAGGTTCGTATATCGAATATTTACCATGACTAAGTAAATCCAAAGCTCGTCCAAATAACACTTCATCTTCTATACCATGAATACATTTAGAAAAATGGCTATAACCGAAAAACACCGCTGTTTTTTCAACAACACTGCGCAACATATTAAAATGATACGTGTTTATCTGCACATCGTCTATCGTCTGCCCCTCTTTAGGTAAGAGCCGTTTTAATTCGCATAGAGTTGCAACATGATGAAAGAACGGTGTCTCGTCGGTCGCCCTCAATGTATAGCCGTTTGCCCCGTTTTTGTGAAAGAAATAACTTTTACGTCCATTCCTTTTTAAATCGTTATACATCACATTAAAGAATAAATGGTGATGAGAGGAAATAACGATTTTTCTTTTTCCGGAATCCTTTTTCAGCAGATTGCCCAAATCATTGGCAATTGCGATAACGTTATTATCATCAAGCGAAGACACAGGATCATCGATATAAATATATTTAACCCATGAATATGCCTCGGCTCCATCAATGACCAGTTCGCAAATGGCAAGGAACACACACCATATAAATATGTTTTCTTCACCACGAGAAATCTTTATTTTATCTTCTTCCCCTTTAGAAAAAGAGATATGCCACTCTTCATAATCGATCTTGAAATCGAACTCTGCATATCGTTGCAAATAACCGAATATCTTCTCTTCTAATGCTAATTCTTTAAACCCGTTAAAGAAGTTTGAATCTGCATTGATCTTGAGAACCCTCTCCGTATCATTTTCAAGGTCGTTGTCCCAATAGAAAAGATCTTCGGTAAAAGCATTGAAGTATAGTGTATCTCTGGTATTAGCTTCCGTATCTCTACCTCTGTTCTTAAATTCCATAGAAAGACGAGTTTTTCCCGTCCCATTATAGGCATATACTAAAACATAGTTGAAATCATTTAAATCAGAACGAAATCTGACGGCAACATCTGACAATGTGTTGTATTTGAATATTTTTGCTTCGTTACTCATTGTAATTTAGGAAATAGTTGTTGCATTAATCCTTTTTTATGGGCTTTTAGTTGGTCGAGTTTTGCGATCTCGGTGGATATGAGTTCGTCTACTGATGATAGGCAATTCGTAACCATCCTAAATTCTTTGTCATTACGTGTTGTCCATATCTTAAAATCTTCAATTTGCTTTAAGCTAATATGGGGAATACCACTACTTGTATTTATTCGATCAATATATTTTTTAAATCGATCTGATCCTATTTGTTGATAAATAAACATGATGAAATCAATATTATCAGCTCTTAGTCTTGCCACACGTTGAACTAATAATGAACCTTCATCTTGCTTATTAATCAATGCAAAATTACGTCCAACTTTTGAACCGTCCATTGCTATAACAAGATCATTACATAATAATCTGTATTTAGATAATGTATGATCTTCTCCGCTGTAAAATCGATCTATATCATTATTATGACGCACTACACCTTCTGTAATATTTATCCCTCTCATTAATGGAATACCGTCGTTATCTTCTAAAATTTCAGTCCCTTTAAACGCATAACCTGTAAGTATATCAATATTACATTTTTTTATTGGCAAAAGCATCCATTCTCCTGCATTCTGGAATTCGGGGAAACGAATAGCCGGAATTGTTTTGCCTTCGGCAGGAAATAGTTGCTGCATCAATCCCTTTTTATACTCCTTCAATGTTTCTATCTTATCTGCTACTGCGCTTATCAAATCATCCAAACTACTCAAACAGTCAGCTATCCTTTGCTGTTCTTCAATTTCTGGCAATGGCACATGAAGGTTTTTAATTTCAGCAGATGCAATGCCCTTAATAGAGGTACCTTGTGTTTCTTGAACCTTTTGTTTCATTATGATTGAAAGCAAATAAGACAGAAAAATATAGTTGCAGTTTATATTACACAGATTAGTAAAATCTTGGCTGGTACATATATCTACTCTGCTAAAAGCTACTTTTCCTACACCTACACGGGATACGATGTGAATACTTGGAGCTTTACAAAGTTTGGTCGCAGAGTTTTTAATCGCATCTTTTGTTATATGTCTTGTAGGAGTTATTTCAGATATGTTATTTTCGTTAATGTCTGATGAGGATATCCAAGGAATGTCACCATTCCAATATACGTCATTAGATGATGTTGGAGTTCCTCCACCTATAATTTCACATATTTCCAATATTGGTGTTCTCTTCCACCCTTCACCATCCCGAAACTCCGGAAACCGCAAAGCAGGCACAACCGTTTTTGTATCCTTATCTTTTGTCATAACATCAATCTTCATAAGCAGACAATCCTGAAATTTCACGGCCAGCGGCCAAACGTTTCAATAATGGAACGAGATCATCCATCAGGGCTAATTCGGCCTTGATACGCGCTTTCCATCCTAATTCCAACGGAGCTAACAAATCACTCAGTTTTTCACCATCGAAGATCATTCGTTCCATTATCTGTTCAACAAATTCACGCAACGAATCTGCTGTGATACCGTGTTTGTCGGCAATGGATGCCAATTGTTTAGCATATTTCTCCGCCTTAAATGCTTCGTACCCCTCTTTTATCTCTTGTTCCGTCTTACCGTTCACTTCGTCGAGACTATCGATATATTCCCGAATATCGTCTCGTTCATCAATCAGGTTGGCGCTCGATGCCACAAGACTGATCAACTGCTCTTTGGTTACTCGTTGTTTGCTGTTTCTGCTATTTGTGTAGCGAGCGATCAATCCCATTATATAATCGTAGTCGATGACAGCTGAAGCAAAAAGCACAAATTCAAAATCAAGGTCTTCAACCTGTTGGCTGACCTCTTGACCTTTACCTTTCTCCCGCAGTTTGCGTAATTGCTGTGCCGTTTCAAGATAAGCCCCACGGAACGAGCGCAAAGCCTCTTCCGAAAACAGTTCTTCTATTTTCGCTCTCTCCTGCTCGTCAATATCCGTATATTGTTCCAACTGAGTCTTGTATCGTTGTACCTCTTTGAAACAATTGATAAAGCCGGCACGGGCCTCATCGCCTTGCAGATTATAAACATCCTCTGCCCGGCATTCCAATTCCTGCGATTGCATATATTCACTCAACTTCCGAACGGCATCCTGAAACTTCTCGATCACTTTCGGAGCGGAATCCACAAGCCATATCTCTTTCGGATTATCGGTCTTTTCCCCGGAGAATAATGCGATCGCTTCATCGACGGCATCTTGCTGACCTCTGAAATCCAGAATATTACCGTACGGCTTAGTATCGTTCAGAATACGATTGGTACGTGAGAACGCCTGTATCAAACCGTGATACTTCAAATTCTTATCCACATACAAAGTATTGAGATACTTGGAGTCAAAGCCTGTCAGCAACATATCCACGACAATCGTTATATCGATCTTATTCTTATGTGGATAGTCTTTATTGCTATATTGTTGATCTTTGATGCGTTTCTGCACATCCTGATAGTAGGTATCAAACTCTGCAATCGTATGGTTGGTCTTATACTGCCGGTTATAGTCGTCAATAATCGTCTTCAGCGCCTTTTTCTTTTCTTCAGGCTCTTCACGGTTATCATCCTGCTCTTGCGGCAGATCTTCCTGTATTTGCTGAATATCTTTATTTCCTTCGGCAGGAGGCGAGAATACACAAGCGATGTTAAGCGGTTCGTAATTTTCATCCTGCTGCTTTAGGCTTTCTTGTGCGCTGCGGAACAGTTCGTAATACTCGATAGCTTCATTGATAGAAGCTGTGGCAAGTATGGCATTAAACCTACGGGAATGAGTTGCAGCGTCATGTTTCGATAATATCGCATCTACCACCGCTTGTTTCTTGAGCGTACCATCTGCCCGGCGGTCACCTGTCTCTTTGGGCTTAAAGTAATCGACATGGAAACGTAAGACGTTTTTGTCCTCGATAGCATGTGTTATGGTATAGGCGTGCAGCCGGCTTGGGAAAATATCTTCCGTGATCTTGTACGAGGCTTGCTCTCCGCTTATTTTTGTATAGGTTGCATTCTGTTCAAATATAGGTGTTCCGGTGAAGCCGAAGAGTTGGGCGTTCGGAAAGAACTCTTTGATTGCCTTGTGATTGTATCCGAACTGGGAACGGTGACATTCATCGAAAATAAATATAATCCGTTTATCCTTTAGATGGATTAAACGGTCCTTATAGTTGTTTTTATTGGACGAATCGAGAGCGACACTCAATTTTTGAATGGTAGTTACAATCACTTTGTCGGCATAGTCGTCCGACAACATGCGTCTAACAAGAGTCCCTGTATTGGTATTCTCTTCTACGCAATTTTCCTGAAATTTATTAAACTCCTCACGGGTTTGTCTATCCAAATCTTTACGATCTACCACAAACAAGCATTTATCAATGTCGGGATTATCTTTTAGCAGAGTAGATGCTTTGAATGATGTAAGCGTCTTGCCACTTCCTGTCGTGTGCCAAATATAACCGTTACCTCTGTTTTGATGAATACAATCTATGATTGCTTTTACCGCATATATCTGATAGGGACGCATTATGAGCAACTTTTGTTCACTGACAACCAAAACCATATAGCGGTTAATCATCTCTCCCAATGTACATTTCGACAAAAATGCCGTAGAAAACGCATCAAGGTGTGTTATTTTTCTGTTTGACTCTGTCGCATATTGATAGACTGGCAAAAACTGCTCATCTGTATTGAAACTGAAATATTGATCGTTATTATTGGTGAAATAGTAAGTATTTGCCTGATTGCTTACGATAAAAAGTTGCATAAAACAGAGTAATGTGTTCGTGTACCCGTTACCCGTATCACTTTTATAATCAACAATTTGTTGCATTGCCCGGCGAGGACTTACATCCGAAGCCTTCAACTCTACCTGAACTACAGGAATGCCATTGATCAATAAAATCACGTCATACCGATGATAACTGTTATTGGTATTTATACGCAACTGATTTATCACCTCATAATCATTCTTACACCAATCTTTGATATTGACCAGCATATATTGTAACGGCGTCCCGTCTTCACGCATAAACGTATTGATTCCTCGCAGCCTTTTAGAAGAAGCAAAAACATCAGCGTCAATGATCTCTTCAAGTAGACGACTAAATTCAGAATCGGTCAAATGAACTCTGTTCAATGTTTCGAACTTTGTTCTAAAATTCCTCTCTAATGAATTCCTATCACGGATATCGTCACGATAGGTATATTTTAAATCTATTAATTTATTAATAAAATGATCTTCTATTTGTTTTTCCTTAGATATCATACTTATCCACTCTTTAGCGATCTATTGAATCCTTTATTTCAATACCTAACATATTTGCAATCTCGAAAAGTCGCACCTATTCTCGATATTTTTTATTTGGGCATAAAGATATGAAATATCCCCTTTATTTAAGCCTAATTTTTTCATTTCATATCATGGCACACCGATTTTGTAGGGTGGATTATGCAAAATTATATCTCCTTTTGATATTTCCAGCTTATCCCCCATCTCCTCCCCTTACTGTATCATTCTCCCAAATACCCGTTGGTCCAAATCGAAATTCCCTTGCGTCTATTTCGATTTTATACCTCATATTTTTCAAATTTCCCGCAGGGGTAATATTTTTTAACAAACATCATTTTTAGCAAACACCTAATAATCAACCCAATATAAAACAAGTTCATTTCCAGAGGGATATTGTATTATTTAACATATACAAACATATCAATTCTATCTCCTCTCCATCCGCCGGAAGAAAGACGTAGATAAAATCAATAAACTTTGATTTACAAACCTTTTATAATCATAAAAAATCAAGTTATATTTGCGACATAGAACCAGGAAGTCGAATCTTTAATGGAAATTCCGGAGTTCGACTTTTTGGTTTGCGCTACAACTAAATCCATCAATTCATTCTCCCCCTTTTTCATATACCGGGAAAGTTAACCAGCGGTTTTTAACAACATTCAAAAAAAACACTATTAAAATGGCAAGACCAAGAAGAAAAGGGCTCGGCTATTTTCCGTTAGACACGCATTTCATGTCCGACAGGAAAATACAGCGCCTTGCACAACGATACGGATGCAACGGCATCTGCATTTATATAGCCGTCCTGTGCGAAGCGTACGGCGAGAACGGCTATTATGCCTGCTACGATGGCGATTTTTGCTTCGACATCGGTTTCACGACCGGGCAGGACGAGAAGTTAGTGAAGGAAATCATCGAATTTTGCGTGCAAATACGCCTCTTCGACAGCGAATTGATGGAATACCGGCAGATACTCTCGTCCGTCGGCATCCAGCAGCGTTTCGAAGAGATCAGCCGCCGGACGGCAATGCAAATCGATGCGGAACTCAACCTGCTGGCACCCAAAATGCCGCAAACGCCGCCCGTTATCGTCACCGAAACCGGCGGACAGACGGCTCCCGTCGGAGTTATTGCTACGGAAACGGGGGTTTCTGCTACGGAAACGACCGTTTGTGCAGCAAAAACCCCGGAAAATAGAAATGGAAATACAAATAAAAACACAACCACTCAAAAAACAGGATTTTATGGATATCAATCATCAAACGATCATGGGGAAGCAGCCCGAAGGGCAGAAATCCTCCTCATGGCTCAAGAGGCAACAAGAGGTCGCTAACATGCGAGGGCGCTACGGCTCGGCCGAACAATTTCTGAAGCTCTTCACGCCGGACCTGCAGATCGCCACCGCACGCAACGAGGTGCGGGCCTATCTCGGCTCGGCCCCTTCGCTGGCAGTACTAGCAGAGGGTTACGGCTGGCAGACCGTCATCGTATGGCTCTGCATCATGATCGAGAATCTGAATAACTTCACCGGAGTCAGGGAAAAAATGCCGGTCGCACGGCAGAGAGACTTGGCTACGTTGATACTGGCCGAATATCCCAGTCTGAAAGCATCGGAGATACTGCTGTTTTTCCACCGCCTCAAATGCGGGCGCTACGGGCGTTTCTACGGGATGGTGGACGCGCTGTTCATCACTTCCTCGCTCCTGCAATTCAGCGAGCAGAGACGCACGGACATCATCCGATATAAAGAAGAGCAATCGCGTGCCGAAAAATCGGCTTTACCGCCTCCCGACACGGGAAACTACATCACACGTGAAGAATATCTCGAACAAAAACGACTCAAAGAAAACAAAAATGGATAAAGATCGCATTTACGGCCACGCCGAACTGGCCTTACTGTATTTCAAGAACATACAGCCGAAATCGGCATCTACGCAACTGGCCCGATGGATCAGACGTGACGAAGAACTGTGGGAGGAACTTCTGCTCGCGGGCTACCGCAAGGGGCAGAAGGTCTTCACACCGCTACAAGTAACCATCCTCGTCGACCATCTGGGCGACCCGGAGACTTGGACTATTAAATAACAACGGCTGCCGGCAGATTTTCCCGTAGGTCCGGCTGCCGGGTTCTTTTTTCCTTTCAGAACAAGGCAATGCGGTTTATGACGACAAATACCGACACTCCCCGACAGAAGCCGATTCCTCATCCCGCCCTTCCTCTACCTTCGCTTTCGGAAGTTGAAAATTGGAAATTAAAAATTGAAAAATCATGAGAAAGATTGATCTGATCGTTTTGCATTGTTCCGCCACGAGGGAGACACAGGAATACACGCCCGAACAGTTGGAACGCGACCACAAAGCACGCGGGTTCGTCCGCGCCGGTTACAATTACTATATCCGCCGCAGTGGTGAGATCGTGCCCATGCGCCCCATCGAGCAGGTGCCGGCACACGTGAGGGGACACAACCGTAGCAGCATCGGGATTTGTTACGAGGGCGGGCTGGACGCCGCAGGCGGTTTCCGCGATACCCGGACGGAGGGGCAGAAAGAATCGATCCTGATCTTGTTGAAGCTCCTGATCATCCGCTTTCCCGGCAGCCGGATATGCGGCCACCGGGATTTAGGAGCCCGGAAAGCCTGCCCTTGTTTTAATGCGGAGGAAGAATATGCGGGACTGTAAGAAAATGCACCATCCGTTCACCTGCCAACTGACTGTGGCCGTCGCGCTGGCGCTGGCGGGGATCGCGTTGCTGTTCATGGGCTTCTGGTGCACGCCGGCAGGCGAGATACATAATTCCGTACTGGTCGGATTCGGCGAGATATCCACTTTTTCCGGTGCGCTGTTCGGAGTCGACTATACTTATAAATACAGATACAGGAAACAGGATGAAAAAGAATAAAGGATGCCGCTTTACGATCGGATGCCTGCTCATAGGGCAGATAGTATTCCTGCCGGCTTGCTCGGTACGGAAACAACGGGAAAAATCGGTGTGGCGGCAGGAAGAAACGTACCGCCTGCAAACGGACAGCCTCTTTTCGGGAGGCAAGCGCAGGAGGGAGAGCGAGAGCATCCGCCAGTGGGAAATGATCCGCCTTTCTCCCCCCGACAGCACTGGCAGGCAACACGTATCGGCTGTCGTCCGGAGCCGGGACACCCGGAGCAGCCGTTCCTTCTCGGAGGACAGCCTGCGGCGAAACGTCACCGGAACCGTCCGGCAAAAGGAGGACAACCGTTCGCGAGACAAGGCAGAAAAACAGCAGACCCCGACCGCCTTATGGAAATGGGCGGCCGGGGTCATTGCCGTCGTCGGGGGAATCGCGGGACTCCGCAGGATCGGCAGGCATTAGCGTTCGGCGACAGGGACGTACTTCTGTTCTTCGAGGACGTTCTTGTAGGCCGGGCGGATGATGCGTTTGCCGTCGAAGTTCAACTCTTCGATGCGGTGGGCGGTCCATCCGACGATACGTGCCATCGCGAACAGAGGCGTATAGATTTCCTGCGGCAATCCGATCATTTCATACACGAAGCCGGAATAGAAATCGACGTTCGAGGAAACGCGTTTCTTCGTCCCTTTATGCTTGGCGAAACATTCGATGGCACGTGATTCGAGCAATTCGAGGAAGGCAAACTCTTCTTCACGCCCTTTTTCTTTTGCCAGGTCGCGTGCCAGCTCTTTCAAGACGACGGCACGGGGATCGGAAATCGTATAGACGGCGTGTCCGATACCGTAGATCAGGCCGGTCTTGTTATAGGCTTCCTTGTTCAGCATCCGCATGAAATAGGTATCTATCTCGTCCACATTCTTCCAGTCGGCGATATTCTCTTTCAGATGATGGAACATATCGACAACCTGTATATTGGCTCCCCCGTGCAACGGGCCTTTCAGCGAACCGATACCGGCGGCAATGGAAGAATAGGTATCCGTGCGGGTCGAGCTGGTCACGCGGACGGTGAACGTCGAGTTGTTACCTCCGCCATGTTCGGCCTGCAGGACAAGCAGCAAGTCGAGCGTACGGGCTTCCAGATCGGTGAAATCTTTTTTCAGCATATGAAGGAAGTTCTCGGCGATCGAAAGGTTTTCATGCGGGTGGCGGATATGCAGCGAACGGCCTTGCTGGCTATGCCGGTAAATGTTGTAAGCATAGGCGATGATGGTCGGGAAACGCGAGATCAGCTCGATCGACTGGCGCATCAGGTTGTCGCGCGAGGTATCGTCGGGGTTCGGGTCGAACGTGTACATTTCGAGGACGCTACGGGCCAGGATGTTCATGATGTTCTGTCCCTCCAGGTCCAGGATGTTCATCTTCGTCTTCTGTTCGAGCGGCATATTGTCGCAGATCAGCTCCTTGAAGCCTGCCAGTTCTTCTTTATCGGGCAATTTGCCGGACAGAAGCAGATAGGCGACTTCTTCGAAGCCGAAACGTTTTTCCTTGATCAGCCCGTGTGCGATGTCTTCCACATCGTATCCGCGGTAAAACAGTTTTCCGGGGATCGCTTTCAGCCCGCCTTCAGGCAGACGCTCGTAACCCACCACGTTGCCGACCTTCGTCAGTCCTACCAGCACACCTGTACCGTCTTCATTACGAAGCCCGCGCTTCACATTATACATCGGGAACAGTTCGTTGTCGATCTTGCATGCTTCTTTGGATGCATCGGACAATTTATAAATGATATATTCTTTTTTCATGACAGTAAATTTTAATTTATTCAACTCCCATGCCGTTACAAGACCGACATGATATATTCTCCAAACTCCTTAGTGCCGAGAGGCTGTCCATTCGGCATGAAGCGGGCCAGGTCACGGGTGGCCTTCCCTTCGGAGAAAGTGTGTTCGAGTGCGGCGGTTATCAGCCGGCCGGCCTCATTCCATCCCATATATTCGAGCATCATGACGGAAGAGAGCAAAAGCGAGCAGGGATTCACGACGTTTTTACCGGCGATGTTAGGTGCCGTCCCATGTGTTGCTTCGAAGATCGCATAGCCGCTGTCGTAGTTGATGTTGGCTCCCGGTGCGATACCGATACCGCCAACCATAGCCGCCAACTGGTCGGAGACATAATCGCCGTTCAGGTTCAGCGTAGCGATCACCGAATATTCTTCCGGCACGAGAAGGGTGTTCTGGAGAAAAGCGTCGGCAATCACATCTTTGACGACGACTTTTCCGGCTGCTTCGGCATCCAGCAGGGCGGCAGCGGCGGCCTCCTCTCCTTTTTCCTTTTTGATCTTCTCATACTGAGGCCATGTAAAAGTCTTGTCGGGGAATTCGCGTTCCGCAAGCGCATATCCCCATAGTTTGAATCCGCCTTCCGTAAACTTCATGATGTTTCCCTTATGCACCAACGTGACGCTGGGCAAGTGGTTGGCCAGAGCAAACTCGATGGCGGCGCGTACGAGACGTTCCGTGCCTTCGATCGAAACAGGTTTCACGCCGAAAGAGGAAGTTTCGGGAAAACGCACCTTCGTCACCCCCATCTCTTCCGTCAGGAATTTGAGGAATTTGCGGGCTTCGGGCGTCCCTTGCTGCCATTCGACGCCGGCATAGATATCTTCGGTATTCTCGCGGAAGATATACATATCGACTTTTTCCGGTTCTTTGACAGGTGTCACGACTCCACGGAACCAACGTACCGGACGGAGGCAGACATAGAGGTCGAGGGTTTGCCTGAGGGCGACGTTCAGCGAACGGATGCCGCCGCCGATAGGGGTTGTCAGCGGGCCTTTGATCCCGATCATATATTCGCGGAAAGCCTCCATCGTCTCGTCGGGTAGCCAACTGCCGGTCTGCTTGAAAGCTTTCTCGCCTGCCAACACTTCTTTCCATTCGATCGCCCGTCGACCACCATACGCCCTGCCGACCGCTTCGTTGACGATGCGCTGGCAGACCGGCGTGATCTCCGCACCTACTCCGTCTCCCTCTATAAACGGAATCACCACTTTATCGGGAACAAGGAGGTTTCCGTTTTCTTTTGTAATCTTGTTCATAATACTGATTATTTATTTTTATGGATGATGATTTATGGGTATGAATTGATAATGGCGACTCGTAGGGGCGGGGTTCTACTCCGCCCAATGAAAACAACGTCTGCCTTGCTGGATTCAAAGGGCAGAGCAGAGCCCTGCCCCTACGGAATGATAATCATTTGTATAACCATGTCCTCCATGTTCCACGCCCATAAATCAATAATTTATCACCGGGCTGCATTCAAGGCTGCACCCGCTTTAAACCATTTTATCTGCAACTCATTATAGGTATGATTCACCGCGAATGATTCTTCCGTGCCGTCGGCATGGTACAGAATGGCCGTCAGCGGTTTTCCGGGTGCGAACTCTTTCAGACCGATGATCGAGATTTTGTCCTCTTCGCGTACTTTCTTATAATCATCCTTATCGGCGAAAGTGAGAGCAAGCATACCCTGTTTTTTCAGGTTCGTTTCATGGATGCGGGCAAAACTCTTGGCCAGGATCACTTTTACATTCAGGAAACGAGGTTCCATAGCGGCATGTTCGCGGGACGATCCCTCGCCATAATTTTCTTCTGCTACGACGATAGATGAAATTCCCTTTGCCTTATACTGCTTGGCGACGGCCGACACAGCCTCATACTTGCCGTTCAGCTGGTTCAATACGCTGTTGGTCTTGCCGTTGAAAGCATTCACAGCCCCCATCAACATATTGTCCGAGATATTCTCCAAATGACCACGGAAGCGAAGCCACGGACCAGCCATCGAGATATGGTCGGTCGTACACTTGCCTTCGGCCTTCAGCAACAGAGGCATTTCGATCAGGTCTTTGCCATCCCAGGCTGCGAAAGGCTTCAAGACCTGCAAACGGTTGGATTCGGGACTGATCGCCACTCCGGCTTCCTTACCTGTCGGGGCTACATAACCGTTGTCTTTCACTTCGAACCCTTTCGGCGGAAAGTCGGTGCCTTCCGGTTCTTTCAGTTTCACTTCGCGGCCGTCGGAGGTTTTCAGCGTATCGGTCAGCGGATTGAAGCAGAGGTCTCCGGCGATGGTCAGCGCCATCGTGAGTTCCGGGGAGGCGACAAAAGCATGTGTGTTCGGATTGCCGTCCGCCCGTTTGGCGAAATTACGGTTAAAGGAGGTGACGATGGAGTTTTTGCGCGTATTATCGTCGGTATGCCGTTTCCATTGCCCGATACACGGGCCACAGGCGTTGGCCATAATCGTCGCGCCGATCCGCTCGAAATCTCCGAGGATACCGTCCCGTTCAGCCGTATAACGGATCTGTTCGGAACCGGGGTTGATAATCAGCGGAGCTTCTACCGGTATCTTGTCTTCGGCTGCTTGGCGGGCGATCGAAGCAGCACGGCTCAAGTCCTGGTAGGACGAGTTCGTGCAGGAACCGATCAGTCCGACTTCCATCTTACGGGGCCAACCATTCTCCTTCACTTTAGCGGCAAATTCGGAAATAGGCGTTGCCGCATCCGGCGTGAACGGGCCGTTGATATGCGGTTCCAGTTCGGACAAATTGATTACGATCACACGATCGTAGAAAGAATCCGGCTGTGCCCGCACGTCCATATCGGCTTCCAAATAATCGGAAACGGCTGTCGCCCACTCGGCCACATCATCGCGTCCCGTTGCGCGCAAATAAGTGGCCATGTTCGTATCGAACGGGAAAAGAGAAGTCGTGGCGCCCACCTCGGCTCCCATATTACAGATTGTCGCCTTCCCTGTCGCCGACAAGGATGCGGCGCCGGGACCGAAATATTCGATGATGGCATTCGTTCCTCCCTTCACAGTCAGGATTCCTGCCAGCTTCAGGATCACATCTTTCGGAGAGGCCCATCCGCTCAGGCTACCGGTCAGTTTTACACCGATCAGTTTCGGCATTTTCAACTCCCATTCCATGCCGGTCATTACATCCACAGCGTCAGCGCCGCCCACGCCGATAGCGATCATACCCAAACCGCCCGCATTCGGCGTATGCGAGTCCGTACCGACCATCATACCGCCGGGAAAAGCGTAGTTCTCAAGCACTACCTGATGGATAATGCCGGCTCCCGGTTTCCAAAAGCCGATACCGTACTTGTCGGAAACGGATTTCAGGAAATCGTAGACCTCGCTGTTGCTCTGCGTAGCCGTTGCAATATCTGTCTTAGCCCCCATATTCGCCTGGATCAGGTGATCGCAGTGTACGGTGGCGGGAACGGCCGATTCGGATTTTCCTGCGTTCATGAACTGAAGCAACGCCATCTGTGCGGTCGCATCCTGCATCGCGACACGATCGGGACGGAAATTCACATAATCTTCACCACGGCGGAAAGGACGGATGTCCGATTCGTTGTACAAATGTGCATATAAGATTTTCTCGGCCAGGGTCAACGGACGGCCAACGTGTTTGCGGGCTGCATCCACCCGCTTCGGGAAATTAGAATAAAAGCTTCTCAGCATGTCAATGTCGTACACCATATCTATTCTTTTTATTAGTTAGCAATGTAGGCTGGGATAAAAATAGTATTTATATAAATACCTTTTATTCAATAATTTCTATAGACCGATAAAGGGCATCTATAAGAACGGGCTCCCTATACGTTCAATAATAGAACGTAGCGGGAGCCCGTTTTGTTCAAAGGCTTTATTTATTTCTTCTTATTTCTTCAACGATTCTTTCCATTTGTCCGCATAGCTGTGGAGGATGGAGGCGATCCCCTCCCCGATACGGACGTAATCTTCACGTTTCAGATTGGCAAGCGAACAGCGGATCGACCACTCCGGCGCATCGAAGCCGCCACCGTTGAGCAATACCAGCGAAGTTTCCTGCGCCAGGCGGAACACAACGTCTACCGGCTCGTAATTTTCCTGTAAGTAGACAACGAAATCATCCCCGTAAAACTTCTTTGCCCAGACCAACATATCGATCTCGCTATAGTAGCCGGCACGCAACGGATCGTCGAGCAATGTGAAACCGGTGCTTTCCCAAAGCGTATGGAGGCGGTCGTGAATGATCTGCTGCATCTTCATCTTATAAGCATTCTCGCGATCCAGCAGGGAGAAGGAGGCAAAGAGCGCCATTTGCGTCTGCTGCGGCAGCGAAAGCCCGGCGGTATGGTTCAGGGCGACCTGGCGACTGTCGGCCACCATACGGTCGATGAAACGGATTTCCTCCGGATGGAGCGAAATACTGCTATAACGTTTATTCAACTGTTCTTTCCGCTCTGCCGGCAGTTCCTTCAGCATCCGGTCGTATATATTCTCTTCATGCAACGCGACAACGGCCAGGCGCCAACCTGTCGCTCCGAAATATTTGGAGAAAGAATAGACGCAGAGAGTGTTCTCCGGCAATTCCGCCATGATCGAACGAAAATGGGGAATGTAGGTCGCATAGACATCATCGGTAATAATCATCAGGTTCGGATTGTCATTGCGCACGATATCAACAATACGTTTCATCAGACCATCCGTCAAACCGTATGAAGGCGGATTGCTCGGGTTGACGATAAAGGCAGCCTTGACAGACGGGTCTTTCAGGATGTCCAGGTCTTCTTCCTTGTACTGCCAGGTATGGTAGCCGTCTTTTGTCATTTTACAAGCGTGGATTTCGGTTACATCGAATAAGTAGCGGGCTTGTTCCGGTATCTCTATATAAGGAGTGAATACCGGGGCAAACAGGACGATCTTGTCGCCTTTGTCGAGAAGGAAATTTTGTTGCAGGGAATCGAAGATATAGCACATCGCGGCAGTTCCCCCTTCGGTGGCGAAAAGGTCGAACTTCCCTTTGGGCGGGCGGTTGTCGCACAACTCCTGTTTCAAGTAGTCTTCGACCAGCACTTCCGTATATTTCAGGATACGGTCGGGAACGGGATATTGGTCGCCGATGACGCCTTCCGTCCATTCATGTACGAGGTCATTCTCATCGACTCCTTTCTCGTTCACCAGATAATCATAGGTATCTTTCAGCAGTGCCATGCCGGGAGAGCCGGCGTGCTTCATCAGGAATTGCGTGAAACGGGTGGCGATACGTCTCTTTTCAGGAATACCGGCCAGCCCGACCATTTCCTCGCCATATTCGGAGGAACGGGCACATTCTTCCAGTCCGAACTGGCCGAGCAGGAAAAAGGCTTCGCGGGGCACAGTACTGATCCAGTTCGGATTGCCGCGCCCTGCGTTCAGCATGATATGCGTACTCTTACGGGCGCTTTCGTCCGCAAGGTCTATCAGGATATTTTTCAGTTCGAAGGGACTGATTTCCGACATTTTCTTTTCGTATTCACGAGTGATTTTGTGTGTCATAAAGAAATAACTTAATTGAATATAATGAGTATATAAAAAACAATGCTTCCAACACCTTTCAGGTCATCAAGAGGATGATCACGACTCCCCAAATGATCAACAGGGTATTACCGACCGCGTATGTTACCGTATAGCCTAATGCTGGTGTCTGACTCTCAACGGCATCCTCCACAGCCCCTAAAGCTGCTGTGGTAGTACGTGCTCCGGATGTACAGCCTAACGTAATGGCCGGATGGAACTTAAAGACATATCTTCCCAACAGCACACCGACAATCAACGGGATAGCGGTAGCCAACGCACCGATAAAGAAGAGACTGATACCAACTTCCTTCAGCCCGGTGACAAAGCTCGGTCCGGCCGTAATACCGACAACAGCGATGAACATATTCAACCCGACATTATTCAGTACCCAAAGGGAAGGTTCCGGGATTCGTCCGAAAGTCGGATGCTTGGAACGCAACCATCCGAAGACCAATCCGGCGATCAACGCCCCGCCACTCGTACTCAAGCTGATGGGAACACCTCCGAAATGGATCGTCAAAGCCCCCACGACACCTCCGAGAAAAATCCCGAGGCCGACGAAAATCATATCCGTCTGGTTTGTCGGGCGATCGGCATAGCCTAATGTATCGGCAGCCGCATTCACCTCCAATTTTGTGCCGACCAACTCCAGCATATCGCCGGGATCGATCGTCGTGGCAGCCAAAACCGGTATGTTGATGCCGGCACGTTTGATGCTCTTGATGCTGACACCGTGCATGACCGGCAGTTTGCGCAGTTTGGCAACTGTCATGCCTGCATATTTCTTGCGGGAGATCAATACGGGTAGCGTTTCGGCCGGGAAGTCTAACAATTCGATATCATTGACTTCATCGCCGATCCAGTCCTCCTCTCCGATCACAAATTCACGACGTCCACTGAGCACGACTTCGTTTCCTTTCAAAAGCATCTGATCGGCCTTCGCATCCCGGATCACACCATCGATACGAACCCGTTCGACGAAAAGGCGTCTTCCTTCTCCTTCCAAATAGTCTTCCAGTTCTTTCACGGTCTTCCCCGCCCCGAACCAGTCGTTACTGATCTTGTAGGCGCGAAACGTGATCGGACGGGCGGCAGGCATGAAGCCGGGTTGCTCGCTTTCGTCATCCGCCCCCATTTTGGCTTCCAGTTCGCGACAGGCTTTCTTGACCGATTCGATCCCGCCCAACAGACGAGGAGCGATATCGCTCATGATCCAGGCGGAACCGGCCGTACCGAAAATATAAGAAACGGCATAGGCTACCGGCATGACATTGATCATATCCGTTTTATCTGCCGCCGGTATTCCTAATTGGTTAATCGTATCTTCGGCCACACCGAGCACAGCGGATATCGTCTGCGAACCAGCCAACAGACCGGCAGCCTCTCCGGCAGAATAGCCCATGATCTTTGCCAGCATAAACGGGGCCAGCAGGCAGAACAGGCACATCACGACGGCAAACAAGACCTGTGGCAATCCTTCCTTTTTCAATCCCCGGAAGAATTGCGGACCGACACTATACCCTACGGCAAACAAGAACATCAGGAAAAACACCGATTTCAGCGGGGCCCCGATATCGATATGCAATTGCCCGATCAACACACCGACCAGCAAGACGCTGGTAACCGTCCCTAACGTGAACTTTTTAATCTTGAATTTACCGATCCAGAAGCCGAAAGCCAGCGTGAGAAAGATGGCAAGCTCCGGGTAATGCCGGAGCAAATTGGCAAACCATTCCATATATCTATTTTTTTTGGCGTTAATAAAATTGATAATGAAACACGACAAAGGAAAGAGTTGTTGTGTTAAACCAAACGAAAGCAGAGTTAAATTTATAGTTGGCATTTCTAAATAAATCTCTATCTTTGCCTCCGCTTAGGTGATATAACTGCCATCCGACAGTTGTATAAAAGGGAATCCGGTGGAAATCCGGAACAGTGCCCGCTACTGTAAAGCCATATTAAAAAAAGAAGAAAGCATTCTCCATGCCACTATCCGCAAGGATGGGAAGGCCGCTTTCCGAAAAGGCTAAGTCAGGAAACCTGCCAAGCAAGACAATAATAACTCTCCCGGGGCCAGGAAAGCTATTGACACATACATAATAAAACTCTTTTTTTCATGAAAAAGAAATGTTGGCTGACAGCCCTTCTTGCGGGTTGTTCTCTTTGCGCGTCACACGCACAAACCGTGTTGCGCACGGATACGAATGATCTGAGAGAGATCCGCCTGGACGAGGTCGTCGTGACAGGTACCGGAACGGAACATTATTTGAAAGACGCTCCCGTACAGACGGAAGTGATCACAGGGAAAGCGTTGGAACAATACAACGGACGCAGCCTCGACGAGATTCTGAGCGCCCTCTCCCCTTCCATCACGTTCAGTCCGGGAGACATGGGTAGCAATATCCAGCTAAACGGATTGAAGAACGACTATATCCTGATCATGGTGAACGGGAAACGGATGAACGGCGACATCGGCGGACAAAACGACCTGAGTATCATCAACCCGGCAACCATCGAACGCATCGAGATTGTAAAAGGAGCCTCCTCTTCCTTATATGGAAGCGATGCTATCGCGGGTGTCATCAACATCATCACGAAAAAGAACCGCGATAAAGTCAGTGTCTCCAACACGACACGCGTCGGCAATTACGACGACCTGCTCCAGAGCGAAATAATAGGGTTCAGCAACGGAAAGCTGAACTCCACCACTTCCGCAAGCATGAAACATACCGGAGGTTGGCAAAACACGACTCAAGAATGGTATCACCACGATCTGCAAGAAGGAAGCGTGAGCAAAACAGTGAGCCGCTCCACCAACTTCACGCTTTCCCAGAATTTCACTTATAAAGCGAGCGACAGACTCAGCTTGTCGGCCGATGCCTCTTATTACCAGAAATGGATTTTCCGTCCTGTCGGTCCCTGGAAATATTATTTATACGACTATTTCTACCGGAACCAGGATTACGCCTTAGGCTTGAAATATAGGCTGAACGACAAACGGAGCTATCTGACCGCCAATGCTTCTTTCGGACAGTACAACTACTATTTCGATTATACGGGCCAAGAAGTGACCAACTTTTTCCATCCCGATGGAACGCGGGTTGTCAATTACCCCGGCGACCGCGTATTACAGACCATGCAGCGCAGATGGTTGAACCATGTCAAAGGGGTATTCTATTTAGGAGACAATCATATTTTAAGTGCCGGAATCGAGCACCAACACGACTATCTGAAATCTCCTTACCGCCTGAAACAGGGGAAGGCATCTGTCTATACTTTAGCCTCTTATGCACAAGACGAATGGTCGATAACAAACCGGCTAAACCTGACTCTCGGTTATCGTTTTGTCCATCATAAAGAATTCGGTCAAAAGTTCACCCCAAAAATATCAGCCAAGTACAGCCTTGGCGATTTCAACCTACGTGCCACTTACTCGTATGGTTTCAAAGCCCCCACCTTGAAAGAGCTTTATCAGAATTATATCACCGTTATCATGGGGCCGCTGAAAGCTTATTACGGCAACGAGAACCTAAAGCCCCAAAGTTCGAACTACGGTTCGGCAAGCGTAGAATACAGCAACGGGAAATTCCAGGCAACCGTGACCGGGTACTATAACCGGATACACAACATGATCGCCCTGACCGTCGTCCCGACTTCGTCAGAAGACAAATTCCTGGAAGTAGAAGAAACGATGAAATACAACAACCTCGCCAAAGCCCGTTCATTCGGAGCCGACTTCACCTTCAACTATCAGGTGCTTCCGTCACTGGCTATCGGAGGAGGCTACAGTTATACGGATGCAAAAGCCCAGTACACGGAAGACCAGAACGATCCCAACTACATGAAATATCTGCCGATCAACGCGACTTCCTACCACAATGCCAACTGGAAAATAGCCTGGACACACAAAGATGTCGGCGTCAGCCTTTTCGGCAGATACCAGTCCACACGCTATTACATCACGGATGGAAATGGCAAAGCCTATCAGCTCTGGCGTCTGAATGTAAGAAGCTCGCTGCTGAAAACGAAGAAATGGAACCTGGGGATGAATGCCGGCATCGATAATATATTCAATTATATCGACCGCACACCTTTCGGCAAGAACCGGGGGACAACCAGTCCCGGACGGACTTTATACCTCTCGCTGAACGTTAAATTTCAGAATAAACAAAAATAATCACTTTTAAAAATCAGTAAAAATGAAGAAGTTTAAACATTTATGGCTGGCAGGCTTATTACTTGCAGCCACAGTAGGGTTCACATCCTGTGACGACGATGACGACAATGCAACATCTGCCAACCCGGCAGAAGAATTCGTGACAAAGAACAAAAAGCACGACACAGCCATTCTGCTATGTACTTTCGGAAGTACTTTCAAAGAATCTATCAAGACCTACGATCAGACGTTGGCAGATTTCGAAACGGCATTTCCTGATGCAGACATCTATCTGGCTTTTACATCTTACACCTGTGTGAATCGTGTCTTCGCCGAAACAGGTATCGAGCGTTATCAACCGGATCTTTGGTTAAAAGCAATTGGTAAAGCCGGTTATAAAAAAGTAGCCGTACAATCTTTACACATCATTCCCGGCGAAGAGTATCTGAACTTAATGAACAAAACGGTCAAGAAAGACTTCATGATCGAACAATACCCGAATGTCCAAGTGACAAAAGGTACCTGTCTGGTTTACGATGAAGACGATGTGCAAGCTGTTTCTGCCGCCTTGTACGATCATTACAAGAGCAACCTGGCCGACAAAAAACATTTGCTCCTGTTGATGGGACACGGCAACCCGGACAAGAACTACAATGCCAACAGCAAATACGCCGAAGTGGAAGAAGCCATGCAAGCATTGTCTCCTAACAAAAACGTATTCGTCGGGACTGTCGACTATGGCGACATGCTGTTCTGGCCGTTGGACAAGGATGAAAAACCTTTACCTGCGCCTAATGCCGAAAGCGTTTATTCCAAACTGACAAAATACTGCGAAGACAACAACCTGCAACCGTCAGATATCACGATCTCGTTGGCTCCCTTCATGTCTATCGCCGGCGACCATGCCCACAACGACCTGTGGGGCATCGAAGACGGTGACGACTTTAGCGAAGCTACTCCGGGCGCCGATGCTTGCTGGAGATTGAAATTGCTGAAGATGGGCTTCAAGATCGCCACAGACGAAAGTCACAACGGGGATGTCGATAAATGTACGATCAACGGTTTGGGCGACTATGCCTCCATACGCAAAGTATGGGTAGATCATTTGAAAGCCATCTACAATAATGCCGACGAGTGGCAAACTGGCGAGGATTACCAATAATCATATAAAATAGCTACTCTCTTGCGGAGAGGATAAATTTCCGGCAAGAGAGTAGTATCAAAATGACACCCCTATCCCATCTAATTTGAATTAGTAGGGCATATTTTGGAAATTACCCGCAAGGGTAATATTTTTTAACATTCTATTTGATAGCAAATATCCTCTTGGTCTATCGAAATGATAATACGAAAGGAAGAAAATATCGAAAAAAGGTCTTCTTTTGGTGTAGCCATCCTAAAGTATTTGATCATTACCCGTTTTTTTCGTTCCTTTGCCCCTCGAATATAAGGGGGTGCTTGCCGGAATGACGCCCAAAAAACAGGAAGGCAGGCTGAGATCATACCCATTGAACCTGGACGGGTAATGCCGGCGAAGGGAAAAAAGTGTATCTTCAGTAAAAACAGCTCACCTCTGCTATTCCTTTTAAAATTCAGGTTATCAAAAAGAAAAAGGATGAAAAGTGTTCTTATTATTGCCTCATCATTAGTGGTATTGTCGGCGCAAGGCAAAACGGCCGGACCTGCCGATTCTCTGAAAATTTCAAAAGACATCTCGCTGGACGAAGTAGTCGTCACCGCAACCAAAGTAGCCAAAGGGACACCGGTTGCCTACAGTGAACTGACAAAGGACGAGCTGAACCGCCGGAACGACGGGCAAGGCATCCCCTTCCTGATCCTCCAATCGCCGTCCGTCATCATGACATCAGATGCCGGGACAGGTATCGGCTATTCCGGATTCCGCATCCGGGGGACGGATGCCAACCGTATCAACATCACGGTCAACGGCGTACCGGTAAACGACTCCGAGTCACACACAGTCTTCTGGGTGAACATGCCGGACTTCGCCTCTTCGGTCGATAATATCCAGATACAGCGTGGAGCCGGAACCTCGACCAACGGGGCAGCCGCCTTCGGAGCAACCGTCGCCATGCAGACACAGAAATCAGAGTTGAAACCTTATGCCGAATATTCGGTCTCGGCCGGATCGTTCGGAACAGTCAAAAACATGGTCAAGCTCGGAACCGGGCTTCTACAGGACCATTTCGTTTTTGACGCCCGTTATTCCAATATCCAGAGCGACGGGTACATCGACCGGGCCAAGGCCAACATGCACTCCTATTTTGCCTCGGCGGCTTACTATGGGGATAACACGCTGATCCGTTTCCAGACTTTCGGCAGCATCGAGAAGACCTACCAGGCATGGACCGGCATCCCCTCCTATCTGCTGGACTCAGACCGCACCTACAACCCGTGCGGGGAATATCAAGAAGACGGTGTCACCAAATATTACCAAAATCAGACGGACAACTACCAACAGCAGAACTACCACCTGACAGCCAGCCAACGTCTGAGCGATTTGTGGAACATGAACCTGACACTCCATTACACACACGGGGCAGGTTATTATGAAGATTACAAAGGAGGGGCCAAAGTCAAGGACTACAAGCTACCCCTATATATCGACAGCCAGGGAGACACCATCGCCAAGACAGACCTCGTCCGCCGCAAGTGGCTGGAAAACGACTTCTACGGAGCGATCTACAGCGCTAACTACCGGGGAGAGCGCTTGCAGTTTTCCGCCGGAGCCGCCATCAACCGTTATGACGGCGACCATTTCGGACGTGTCATCTGGGCAAAGCAATCGAACAACCTTCCCGTACCGGACTACGAATATTATCGTAACACGGGCGACAAACTGGATTATAATATGTATGCCAAGGCCAATTACCAGCTCCATCCCAATCTGAACGGTTATCTGGACATGCAGTACCGGGGTATCCACTACACGATCGAAGGCAGCGACGACAAAGCCGGCGACCACGTGAATGTCGACAAGCACTGGAACTTCTTCAACCCCAAAGCGGGCATTAACTTCCAAAAGGGTGGCCACAACGCTTTCGTCTCTTTCTCGGTAGCCAACCGCGAACCGAACCGCGACAACTTCACCGAAGCCGGCCGAGACGAACGCCCACAGCACGAGACGCTCTACGATTATGAAGCCGGCTACGGTTTCGGAAACTCTCGCTTCCGCATCGGCGCCAACCTTTACTTCATGGACTACAGCAATCAGCTGATCCTGACCGGCAAGATCAGTGAAATCGGCGAAGCCCTCACTTCCAACATAAAGGACAGCTACCGGATGGGGATAGAACTCACGGGAGGTGTAGAAATCACCCGTTGGCTGGACTGGAGCGGAAACCTGACACTAAGCCGGAACAAGATCAAGAACTTCACCGAAAGCATCGAGGTCTACGACGCCGACTGGAACTTCCTGCGCGAGGACCACAACGAATTAGGGACGACCGACATCGCCTTTTCACCGGACATCATCGCCAACAGCATGTTCAATTTCAGTTGGAAACAATTCAGTGCAAGCTTCAACTCCCAGTTTGTCGGCCGCCAATATATCGACAATACCTCTTGCAAAGACCGTTCCATCGATCCCTATTTCGTCAGCAATCTACGTGTCGGTTATGTTTTCAAACCAAAGTTCATGAAAGAAATAGCCCTCGATGTCACGGTCAACAACCTGTTCAACGAACAGTATGAAACCAACGCCTGGGTCTACTCGGCAATCGTTGGCGGCGAACGCTATAAAGAGGACGGCTATTTCACCCAGGCAGGAACAAACGCGATGGCACGAGTCACATTCAGGTTCTAACACACATTATAATCATGCAACTATTGGAATATTTCGGAGTATTGACCGGGTTGCTTTATCTGTTCCTGGAGATCAGGCAGCACCGGGCCATGTGGGTGGTAGGTTTCCTCACTTCCCTCGTCTATGTCTTTGTCTTCTTCTTTTCGAAGATATACGCGGATATGGGATTGAACATATACTATGTAGCCATCAGCATATACGGCTTCTGGCAGTGGACACGCAGACGTGAGGTCGAAACGGCCCAGAACGGAGAAGCCGCTCCCTCCCAGGAAGCGATCCTCTACCGTAACATGACGCCCCTCCTTTTCGCCGGGATCTGTTCCGCCATCCTCGCTCTGTTCGCGTTGCTCTATTACTTCTTGCATTATTTCACCGATTCGCCGATACCGGCAGGCGATGCTTTTACCACTGCCGTCGGAATCGTCGCCACCTGGATGCTGGCCCGCCGGATCATCGAGCACTGGATATTCTGGATCATCGTCAACTGCGTGTCCGTCTATCTTTATTACCTGCGTGGTCTCTATCCCACAATGTTTCTCTATATTTGCTACGCCATTCTGGCGGCAGTCGGATTATATACTTGGAAAAAGAAAGGAATAAGAACACATGATAGCACCTTATAATTGCGTAGTCGTGGCAAACGGCAGTTTTCCGCAAACAGCTTTACCGCTCCGTCTTTTGCACGAAGCTTCCGTCGTCATCGCCTGTGACGGGGCCATCGAGGCATTGGACAAAGCAGGCATCACCCCGGCAGCCATCGTCGGCGATCTGGACAGCATCCCGTCCTGCTTCCGCGAGCGCTACGCCGACCGCATTCATATCGTGGAGGACCAGGAAATAAACGACCTGACGAAATCCGTCCGTTTCGCCCACCGATCCGGGGAGCAGGAAGTCCTGATCTTAGGGGCTACCGGGCTGCGCGAAGACCATACGTTAGGCAATATCTCGTTGCTGATGGACTACGCCCCGCTGTTCCGCCGGATAGAAATGCTTTCGGACTATGGGATTTTCACCCCTCTCCGGCAAACGACGACGCTGGCAAGCGATCCCGGTACCCAAGTGTCTCTTTTCTCACTCGCCCCTTCCGGCACGATTTCCACCACCGGACTACGCTGGCCCATCCGCGACCGCCGGCTGACAGCCTGGTGGCAAGGTACATTGAACGAAGCGACGGGCGACAATTTCACCGTCACCCTCTCACCGGAGGCCCGTGTCATTGTCTATCGTACTTTCTAAACAAAAAGTCCCGAAGGGAAATCTTGCGATCAGCCTTCGGGACAAAATACACCCTCAATTTTACAACTTAGTATTTATTCAAGCCTCACGGCTGTTTAATAATAATGCTATTCAACCACCTGTCAGGCAGGCAACTTATTCAATTGAGAAGCTTTCCATTCAGGAAAACCATCAATGTTGTCATACATGTGGAACTGCAACTTGTCATCCGCCACCCTTTTCAACTCCGTTTTAGGAGCCAGTGGCAAACACATGTCATCCACTGCAAACAGTGCTTTCAACAAAACCACATCGTACCCTTCGCGGATTACTTCTTTCTGTAGTATCACCGGCACATTCAATCTGGCCAGATAATAAGCAGAACGTTCATACGCGCACCATGAATCGCCTTCGAGATATAAGTAGACACCATGCTGGTTGTCTATCTCATTCATCAGAACTTTTTCGACATCCGCTATACGTTCCATAATCTGAATAATTTAAAATTCTCAATCTTTTATATGCAAACTCTATGTTGCAAAGATATGAGCAAATATGGCAAAGGTTACATTGTGAAAGTCTCAATCTTACTACTCAAAGCTATCAAATAGCTGATTATCGGCCTCTTTCTTACGCAACTCGTCCAAATTGGCCGCAGCTCCCTTCACACCGGCAGCTTTTGCTTGTTCCAGCAGCTTTCCGGCCTCGTCCAGATTCCCTTCCAACAGGTTCAGGACACCACGTGCATGGATAGCTTCGGGGCTATTGCCGGCCTTAGCCAGATAAGTACGGGCCGCATCCAGGTCGTTCTTCGACAATGCGATATTGGCGGCGTTCAGGTTGGCGACAGGGTCGTCACTGTACATGCGGACCGCTATCTCGAACACTTCATTATATTCCTTGCTTCCGATCTCGTAGCTGTTGGCCACCGCGAACATTTCGCTCAAACTCAACTGCTGCGGACGCGTCTTGATAATCTCGCGGCCTTCTTCAACCGTAAAGAACCGCACCTGGTAAGCGACACGGTAGTCGGAACGACGCAACGAAGGATAGATATTCTTCAATACATAACGGTAAGGAACCCCTCCGTCCAAAGCAGCCAGCCTGGCGTCTTTCTTATCCGGATCATCATTGCTGTTGATGATAGCCAGCACAGCCTCACGCGAAGGAACGCTCCGGTCGGCCTCTACTTTTGCTTTCAGGCCTTCCCAATCTTCCGAACCGTTATCCAACGTGAACAGCTCCGGTTTGAAGTCGTGTTTCTTCCGGATATATTCGGAAAGTGCTTTCACACGATTGCCAGCCAGGACCGTATTGGACTTGTAGCTGCCTTCAGGCGATGCAAAACCTTTCAGAATAATGCCTTCGAGTGTGATGTTCTTATCGTTTACAACCGTACTGATCGTATTGTCGATCTTCGCCAGTTCCACCGCATTGTTACGGAAATCCGGCAGGATCGCATATTTACCCACCTGGAAGTCCAGATAAGCAGTCCCTACCTCAGCACGATGTTTCACTGTTTCCGCTTCCGGAGAGATATAAGCCAGGGTAGGCTGCACCTCATACCGCTTGTCGGGACGGGTCAGGACCTTGTCGGCTATCACGAGCGGCGCACCCTGTTCCTCTTTTCCACAACCGCACATATTCGGGACCAGCACGAAACGGGCGTCTTTCATCCACGATTCAAACGGGATTACCGTTTTATAGTTGATGACGTTTTCATTCTTCCCGGCCTGAACGACCAAAAAGCGGGGTTCATCCTGCAAGTTATTCAAAGCGATCTCGCGGTCATACACTTTCTGGCTGATCCGTCCGTTCAGCAGGATGGAAGGTAACCCTTCCTTCTGTGAAGCCGATTCCAAAACCGGTGTCAGGGAGAGGTTCTCGCGAGATTTGATCTGACTGCCGTCGACCGTGATCACGGCGTCGATCACCAATTCGTTTCCTTTTTGTTTCAGTTCGTTACAAACCACTTTTACCGGGGCCTGAGCCAGGATAGCCGGCGAAACGACAGCCAGCAGAGCTGCTGCCATATATATTTTCATTGTTTTCTTCATAGCTCCGATTATTTAATAAAGTAAATAATAGAAAGAGCAGCCTTCGTCACCCCGAAATAGTCTTTCGTTTCGCTCTTCTGAACCGTGCCGCATGATGCGCACGGATATTTATCATAGTCCAGATGCGCCCATCCGATACCGATCACAGCCTCCATACTCCAACGGTTGCTCAGCAGCCACTGATAGCCATAGGACAGGCCGGCTCCGTAGAGGTTGCCCTGATAACGGTAATTCTCCATATTTTTACTCAAGAACTTGATCCCGCCGACATTATAATCGGCATAATGGGCATGCACTCCGAGAAAATGACCGTTAAACTTCTCACATAACCAATAACGTGCTTCCGGCTGAACCATCCAATGCTTCCAACGCATATCGTCGCCAAACTTCCATCCGTTGTAGTTACCGGACAAGTCCAGTGTCCACTTCTTGCTCAATCCCATCTCAACCCCTAAGTTGATCGTTGCAGTCGCGTCGTACAGCAAGTTTGACTTTACCGCAAACTTCTGCCCATAGACGTTCGTCATCCCGGCCAGAAGCAAAAAGAGGAAAAGTACTTTTTTCATACACTTCATTTTTAATTATCTTTTGTTTTTCTATCGCATATTAAACAACAAAGGAGATAAAACTGTTTATTCCGATACAAAAATAGAATAAGTCTTTACCACGCGCGGTAGGTGCACGTTTCAAGTTTCACAGGCAAAGCTACCAAGAACGGACCGTATGATATAAATACCAACGAAAAAAGGACAGGACGATAGAAATACCGATTAATGAATCCAAAGTGGCCTGTTCATTTCTCCGATTCCCTCTCGAAACGCGCCCATTTGAGTTTTTTATTGACGACCTCCGAAGTGCGGACATGCATGCCCTTTACGAAAATGGATTCGGCTCGGATTTCGTTGATGCGATCTACACGGCGGTATTTGGCGGAGATACCGAAAGTGCAAAAATCGTTCAGGCAGACATCGTAACCGTCTTTCAACCGATCTATGATATAGTCTTCCATCAGCATCCACGAACGCGCCAGTTCCGAACGGAGGGAAGACGAACCGTGCGATATTTCTTCAAACATCCGCTCTTTGTTTATTGTGCCGCGGCTGACTACTTTGGGATAAAAACCCGTTACTTTCTCGCTGTCCTCATTCAGGTTATCATAAATGGGGACAAATCTGTATTGTATACTCATACTATATTATTTTTATAAATGATTATCATGCTTCACATCGACACCTTTCAACTCAACCACCTGAGTATTTACCTATTATCAGGTGTCGATGTTGGTGTCGATGCAGATGTCGATGTACTCACCCGACCGGCACATCGGCACCCGGTTCTTCTGTTTCCGGTATGACATAATAGTATTTCCGGTCTTTTTTCATCTTCTTCCGTACATTATATTTTTGCATTAATTGTCCGAACAACCTCAGCTTTGTTTCCGTAAGGTCTATTTTGCTCTGTTTGCTGATTGTCATCAATATTTCGGGTGCTGACAACGGCTCACAACCCTCCTCTTCCTCCGGAATACGGAAATAATGGAGGAACAACTCTCCCAACAAAGGCCGCTTTTCGAACATCCGGTTATTCCGGTTCAAAAGCACCTCCTCTTCCGGGGTAAACCAATAACGTTCACCTTCCCTCAAGGCACCGACCGCCTGGGCATAGAGTTGGGGATAATCGATGGGTTCTATCCTGATCATTCCCTTCACCTCCACCCCGATGAAACGGCGGCTACCGGTGGTATCGGTCAGTAAAGCAAACGTATTGGAGGTGGCGATAAACGAAGCGAACCGCCTCATTTCCTCCATGCTCTCGCCATAGGGCTTGCGCAATGTGACTTTCGCCTTTTGGAGCAGGTTTTTCAAATAAGGCTGGCGGGAAGCGGGTATCGAGTCGAACTCATCCAAGTTGATCAGTGCGAAGCGGCTCAACGCCATTTCCGCATCCTTCCGGCTTCCCAAATCAATCCCATCGACAAAATAAGGCCGCAGCTCGGGTGGCAAAAGACTCTGACAGAAAGTGCTCTTGCGACACCCCTGCGGTCCGACCAGCAGAGGGGACGTGCTGTTGGCATGTTCCCGGTCCATCTGCAACCAATGTGCCACCATACTGAGGAACCAAATATAAAAGAAATTCCTCCACTCCTCGTTTTCACAGGGCACACAATCGGCAAGGGTACGGATGCGGTCCTGCCCGTCCCAATGCGGCAGGTCGAAAAGGAACTCCTCGACCGGCCAGTAATGGGAGACACGCCGGGAGTCCACGTAACGCTGTACATCATATTCGATTGCCGACACGCCCTCCAACTGCGCTTCGAAACAGATGCTCTTGACCGTCTCGGCCGTCACCGGGCGATAGTCGGTGAACAGCGAATGTCGTTCGCGATACTCCTTACATCCCTTCATCCGGTTGAACCGCAACTCATAACGCCTCGTCATAAACTCTTCCATCTGCATCGCCACCAGCATCCGCCGGGGCATACAAGGCCGCACGCTGCAACGTTTTTCTTTCCTGTAGACGTTCCCGAACGTCGCCCTCAACTCCATCTCCTGCTCCCTTCCGAACGGGTGTATCAGGGCAAAACGGACGGCATCTTCTTCCGGGATAGCGGATTGCCGGCATTTACGCGCCAGATGTACTACGAACTTTTTCCGTTCTTCATCACCGCCGTCTTCCGGCCCGACCTGCCGGAAGGTGTCGGCAAGGCAGGTTTCATAGAGGAGCGATATGCGTTTGTAACGCTCATAGCCGGGCGCCATGCGCAACAAAGGGTCCGGCTCGGCATCGTGCGCCTCGCGTGTTGTCACCGGAGCGGGCATCTGCAAAGGTTGTTCCTGGCGGATCGGCAAAGCATCCGGATTATAATACAACTCCGGATCATACGACACACGGCATCCTTGTTCCAGAACCGGAAAGCCTTCTTCTTTCCGTCCGACGGGCAATTGGAGCTGTGCCTCATAATAGCGGCTGGCACGTAGGTAGGCATGGGCATGGAAAAGGCGCATACGCTCCTCCGTCTCCGGCACGGAACCGTCGGGCAAGGTAAAGGGGACCAAGACTTTGACACTCCTTCCACTCGATCCGATAAACGAGGCAAGCGTTTGCGGAAAGCCCGCCGCCCGATCCCGTATGGCAGCCGCCTCCGCACGGCCGATCAGATTGCCGATACTAAGCAGCACCAATCCGGTATAGGTGACCACACCGATCCTCTCATCCTCCCGCTTCAGCGTAACGCCAAACAAAACTACAGGTATCTTTTCTGCTGCAAGGCTTTTTATCCCGGGAGTCAGATAAGGAATGTTCTGCCGCAATGTGGTCACCGGCTTCCGGCTATTTTCCGTTTTCATGGCGTTCAGGACAATGCTTAGTTCAAGGTTACGGAAAGCCGCCAGGTCACCACGAAGTTGCGTTATTTTCATATTAGCATTAGTTTTTAAATTTCCGGCAAGATAAGGTTTATATTTCGGATATCTATTGTTTTTCAATTATTTTATGTATAAACTAACACAAAACACACCGGGAACTAACTCGAACCATGCCATAAACTAATCCGGGACATACAGGAAAGTTGGGATAGGTAGTACTATGTATAAGGTATAGGTAGTACTATGAATTGCTAATAGGTAGTACTACCTATCGGTGTTATGTCGTACTATCTATAGAGAGTATGTAATATGCTATGAATTAGTTTATGGCATGGTTTGAGTTAGTTTGTGGGGAGATTCGGGATAGTTTGCGGGGAGATAGAGGTTTAAACTGCTGAAAAACGGGGGGATGGATATGCGAAAAACGGAAAAGGTGTCGATGTGGTGTCGATCTTTGTTTTTAGGTCGACACCTGTTAACTTATCGATTATAAAGGAATTACACTGAAAGGTGTCGAGGTGTCGGTGGTATGGATGTTTTTTACGACGGTGGGGGAGGTGTGTCAAATATCAATTTACCCCCGCCTCCATCAAAATTCAGGAACTATGCCGAAACAGCCTTGTTTTCAAACGCTTGACGCGGGGACAAGGCTGTTTCGGCATAGTTCCTGAAAGACTAATAATCTATTTGTTATTAATTGAATCCGAAATCGATCGGTCCAAAATCTTTAAACGGATCAATCTCAACCGTCATTTGACCCGATACCGGAGCTGATTGAATCCTGATCGTACCTTCATAATAATGGCCATTCACAAAACCATCTTTAGGAATAAGTTGAGCCGATTGCTTATAAGACTGTTCCTTATAGTCTCCACCTGCAGGAACAACCTCATCATCCAAAGCAAGATCTTCTTTATTTGTAATCAAAACAAATTTACAATTATCTATATTTCCTTGCCAGCCATTGACGAACGTCAAAGTTCCTCCTGCTTCAGGATAAATTCCATTCTTTATATTGTTAGTATTAGTTCCATTTGCATCATTTATAAAATAACCGGAACTTGTACCCTTTTGCTCTTCTCTAAACTGACCATTTAATAAAGTCCCTTCCAAATCCACATCTAAACAATCCTTTCCATAGGTATAAAAAGAACATATATATGACACGATAGAACCTTCGCTTTTGAAAGTTACCCTGTCATAAGAAGGAGTCACATAATCGGTTACCTGAGGCAAACCTATAAGGGAATTCACCCTAATGTTATTGATAACAAAATTTAAATCCTTCAATGCGTACCCTTCATAAACCGTTATCTTCTTAACATTTAGGTTTTCAACAGAAATTCCTTTAGAGTTTCCATTTTCAAATTTTATACCATAACCAAAATATGTATAATCCTCTACATCTATATCTTTCAAAGCAACGCCATCACTGTTATTTACACTTTTACCCAAAACCTGCTCTAAGCCTCTCTTATCCAATAAACCATTATCACCGACCGAACTATCCTCTGAACCCGGAGCAAAATATTCATAGTAAGAGCCTGTCTTATCCCATTTCAAATCAATCTCAATTTTCAATTGAACCCGTGCTGCCAACTGTGTTAATGGGACAATAATCTTATTATTTGCTCTATCAAATTCTGATTCTTTATTTCCTACTTTTATTAATTGACTTGGATTCGGAAATGCATCGTTGTAAGTAGTAGAACCTTCTATAATCTTTTTCAGATCATCTAAGTCCACACAAGTTGTATAACGCGAATCATCTGCACCTCCCGTAGGGTTGGCGACAACCCAAAAGTCATAGGTTCCATAGTTCAAGCCATTTAATGTGACTTGATAGCCCTTAGTATAGGTATCGTCTTTATCTTCATAAGGACCGGTTGTCTGAGTCGGTGACGAAAAATATTGGCGTGCTTTTATTGTATTATCTTGCACAGCAAATATCCAACAATTATTCACAGTCAATTCTTCCTCTGTCGCATACTGATAACCAGAGTTTGTAGTAGGGTCAGCTTTTGTGATGACGGAAGAGGGGGATAGTTCGATGACGAGATCGCCTTTGCCGGAAACGCCCGGCTCGTCTATTATTTTTTCTTCAGTACATGCTGCAAAGATGAACAATGCAGATATAGCTGTCAGGAATATATTTTTCGTTTTCATAATTGTGTGTATTTTACCTGTCGATACTTTCATTTTTATACTCTCCTATTTAATCACAATACAACTTCCGGGATGGTATTATGAACCCAGTCTTTCGTATAGAATTCGATTGTGGAATCTCCCCATCTCGGAGTGATCGTCCAATGCACTTTTATGTCGTAAAGGTAGCCGCCTTTGATACCGTTATGATCGACTTCCTTATTTATATTATCCGGATTGATCGGATATGTCTTTTCAAAAGTTCTGCCGTCAACTGTGAACTGCACGTACAGGGCTGTATTCATTTCAGAATCCTTTCCATATTGGTTCGCATAGCCATAAGCCGTTCCCATGCCGGTCCAGGCTATTACTCCTTCTTGCTTATTACTACAGTTCAAAGGAGCACCCTCGGTAACATTGCTACCCGCATATCCATCAACGATCTTGCCATCCTGTTGCAAGTTCACGAATTTAGCTTCCTTAAAAGTAACAACCGGAGTCGTTTCAAAACCGTTAAGTGTCACACTAAACTGAGAAAAGTCAAGACGGGCTGCGATTTGGGAGACTGGTACAAGGATTGTGTTAGGATCCTGTTCTGCGTCGCTCGGAGAAACATAATGCTTTGTCACATCTGTTCCAAAAACAATCTCTTTAGTGCCATATTTGATTAGATCCGTTGCAGATAGACAGCCAGAAACTGTTTTATTCAACTCTGTTACTGAAGATCCGAAAGTGATACCATCCAAAAATTGTCCGGCGTTTACGACAACGTGGGCAGCCAATGTACGTCCTGCTTTGTATTTGGTCACAAACTTCAAACCTGCCAAAGGATTAGTCGTAGTCTCGGAAGCACCTTTTGCGACAAGGGTTGCTTCCAGATTATCCGCTTTCAAGATTTCTATCAGTTTTTCTTCTTCATATAAAAATATAGAAACGTCAGACATATGTCTTTCAGCTTCACTTGCTTCCAAATCACCACCCAGCTCAACAACTGTGGCTTTTGTAGCCATATCCTTAAAAGCGACACCGAAGTCCAATACTGTATAAGCTTCTGTGGCTTCTTCAATACCCTTCTCTACATCGTTCATGATAGCATCATCTTCCATGGAGCAGGAAAAACCGGCAAGAACTAATATTGCTGCGAAAAATATATTCTTAATTTTCATAACCCTATGTATTTTCTCATTTAACTTACGATGCAAATGTACGGGGATTGCCGACAGGGGGCGATAGGCGAAACTTTCAAGATTAAGTGGTAAAAATACCAAAAGGCAAATTGAGAGGTACACCCTTTAATTGCGATAGAAACGGCTACAGGACAGGATAATTGGCCACTTCTCACTCTTTTGCAGCCTCGTGCCAAGCACGGAGGCAAGTACATTTTGGCATACCACCCCAAAGAGAGGTTATAGCATGGGTAAGTTGTGCTGGTGGGCTTACCGGTATATGTTGCTCCACAGTGAATAAGATTCTTTTATAGACAAAAAATAAGGGGGCGTTTTGAGACGTCCCCTCTGGTTATTGTGAATCGATGATTTTATTAATTCGTATCTTCTTCTGTTTGGTTGACCACCTTCCAATCGTCCACCTCGATATTGAAGTTGATACAAGCATTTTCCAAGATTTCATCCGGATTCGGGCTGCCTTCACCGGTGATAGTTGCCGAGATCTTGAAGAACTTGTTGCTTGCGACGTTGCCGACATCACCGACCAACTTCAAGGGGATATGGAAATATCTTGTTCCTTTACTTTGATTTCCATCATAATAGTTGCCGGCAATAATCAAACGCGTCTGGTAGGCACCATCACCCTCTCCTTTCGCATAAGTTCCATTACCATTAGCAGTGAATGGAATGCCCTTAATGCTTGCCGGGCTATTTGCATTGATATATTTGTCGAAATTCCAATTCGTCAAAGGATCTCCTGCCGTAGTCAGTGACTTGTCGGAATATGCGGCCTTCAATTCTTCATCTACAGTACTATTATTCAATGCAATCAAAAACTGAAGTTCATCAAACGACTCAGGAGCACCTCTGTAGAAGGCGGCTTCCGTATTTTCTTCGCCCATAACCGATGCGTTAACACGGACATTAGCCAAGAACACAGACGTAACATCAAATTTTATCGTTTTACCTGCAGATTCCAAAGCGCTGAAATTTGCATTCAAAGAAACCAATTGCACACGTGCGATGGAACGGGTCATCGTTACTTTAGTTACACCTGTTGTCGGATCATCTCCCTTATGGTCACCCTTTCCTGTTGCTAGTACCGATGTACAAGAAGAAGCACCGTTATACCAATTCATGAAATGTTTCGTGTCGGAAGAAGGCTTTAAACCTCCAACAGTCAACTCAGGGCTGTGCATTGGCAAATAAGAACTCCCTACTTCTTTAGCATTCAAAGACGTGATATCTTGTGTTGTCTTTCCCTTCAAATCCGCTAACTTGGTGACATCATTATAATACTCCGTATTAGCCAACAAAACAACTTTAAAGGTTGTAGAAGAATTCCCTTCATCTGTAGCTGGTTTTGCCACTTTCACATGGATGGCCTTGATCGAGGTGATGGACTTATCTTCGTCTTCTCCGGCAACATTATAGTCTTCGCCTTCTTCACCGGAACCCTCCAAACTGACATGCTTGCTGATCACATATTTATTGTCAGTACTTGTGTCAAACACATAAGCCGTCAAAGACCGGATCTTGGCTTCTTTGCCGTTGCCGGCATCATCAGCACCTGCGGCCGATGCCTTCGTCATGACATCGGTTGTGGAGGCGAAAGAGAGATAAGCGTCTACCTCCTGCGGGCCGGATATTCCGTCATCGTCTTTTGAGCAGGATGCCATTGTGCAAACTGCCAAAGAGGCTAAAAATAAATTTCTTAATTTCATAATTGTAATACGTTTAATTTGTTCTACTTTAAATATTTACCCTATGTGTTGCCATTATCAGATTTCAACATCCTGGCTCACTTGCCCCCAATTGACCACTTCGACTTGTACATCCAGGTCTCCGGTAGTCGGCCGTGGCGGAATCGGTATATTGGGATCTTTTTCGTGGTCGCCGTCGAAGCTGGTATCTCCGAAGGTGACATTCAGGCGATATACATAGTTGCGTTTAACGTAGTTGTGATTATATCCTCTGTCCAGACCGTTCCGGTTGATCACGGCGGTGAATATTTTCGTTTCCGCTTCATACGTGTCCGTTTCAAGCAAAGTTGCTCTGACCTGTATTTCTGTCGGGGCTTCAGAGCCATCGTTTTCCATCACGTAGTGCACATAAGGTGTATCGTTTATCGGAGAGCCGTTGGCGATATCGCGGTTCAACGCTGTCGCACCGCTGTTGCCGAGGTGTCCGGCCGCCATCACCACTCCCCAATAATCACGGCTGAAAAAACGGGATGCCGTGCTCTGGTTCAATATCGTGACTTCTTCCACTCTCACCGTACGGTTGCGCAGGAGTGTTTTTGTAAAATCGGTCTTGACATTGACCAAGTCGAGACGGGCGGCAAGACGGGTGATTTCGACTGGTTCGGCGATACCGTTGATGTTCTCACTGCCCATCGATGCATATCCCAGATAATTGTCTCCCTTGACAAGGGGCGCTTGAGTCGTAATGACCGGACTGCTCATGACCAGATTGCTCTGAGACTGGTCGGCAAGTTGCGCCAGCTTGGATTCGAAATCGGAATAGCTCGTAACACCGGCAAGCGAATTTTCCGGCGTATTGGAAACGATCACGATCTGTGCCCTCATGGTCATAGCAGGCACGTTCAGGATAGAGGCCTCGCCTTCCGAGTTGGTTGCCTGCCAGCCGTAGCCGATAAGCTGTGCACCGCTTTCGTCGAAAACGAGCACCGAAAGGTTATTTACTTTGGCCTCTCCGGCCAACTCATTCTCATCATTCGGGTGAAACCCTTTCGTTACGGCCGACCCTGCCGCCTTGACCGCAATGCTCAACGAAGCATCCGCATCCTTCCCCTTAAATGATTCATCATCCTTGGAGCAGGCAGTACAGCATAGGAGTACTGCCAGGGTCGAGAGGAATATGTTTGATAGTTTCATAAGTCTATAATATTATTTCAGCAAACCTTTACTTTTATAAACGCATCGAACATAACCACCATCGCGTGATGTAGTCCGTTCACCCGTTTTTCCACTTACCAAACCGGCATCTCTTGTCCAATAAGCTTCATCTTTCAATTGGAACTTCTTTTCATGGTAAATAATCTTTTTAATATCCTCTTGGGTTGGCAACAGAGATATGATATAAGCAGTTCCTGAAACAGACTGAATGTAATCAATATTCATCGTTCCATATTGATCATTGCACAATAACTTGGCATCTTGCACAGACTGTACTTTTCCACTTTTTGTTTCCCACTGATTCAACCAACTCTCACCAACCGAATAAGATCCACCATCAACTCTTCGTGCATAATAGGCAGAATAACCAGCAGCCCCAATTCCACTACTCAAATCACCTAAATACAGCAATGGATATTCGTGTACTTCAATAGTTTCTCCAGTATTCAATTTGAAATCTCTTTTCCTATAGATAGTACCGTTAGCGACTTGATCTCTTAAAGTATAATTGTCACTTTCTTCCTTAACTTCCGTATTTGTATTTTGATTCTTATATTCATTATTCTCTCCATAGATACTTGTATGTCCTTGGCTTCCAATGATTCCAATATAATTACTTGCAACACCCAATTTACTATAATTATTATTCTTTACTTCAACAGTTGCTGTCGAAGCATTTGTCCAATATCCAGACTCTGTAGTTTCATAAAAAACTTTCATATCAGAACCTGTGTATCCATCAGTAGTCATGTTTACAGCACTACCACTATTGTTAACCACATAAAAAGGAACGATGCCAATGGTTGAAGGAGCCCCATCAATTACCAATGTTCCCTTCGGATAAAACGTCGAGTTTTCCAGATCCGCTTGTACGCGCCATTCATACTGCAATTCGTTCTTGCCAGCCAGACCGGTAAAGGCCAAAGTCACATTATAATGAGTATTGCGTTTGATATTGAAATCCGATGTGCTATTCTCTCCTAAGAAGAAACGATAGTTGATCTCGCCATCCCCGACATGATTGACACCCGGTTCAGAAGTAAAAATCGTGTAATTTCCTTTTACCTCTATATAAGTGCAAGGTACAGAAGACCATTTTTCAAACCACTCAGTATAGTCGATCTTGCCATCTCCTTTTGTCGGGACCTCCAAACCAACAGGAGTTTTTAATGATGGATCACCGTTGCTGGTATTATTTTCACCTTGCAAATTTTCATACATATAAAAATCCTTGCCAGTAGCCAATTCGCCTACTTCATCTTCCGGCTTTGCCGATTTATTTTCATACAAAGAGATGATGCTTTCACCAGATACACCATTTTCCATCGTCCACTTTTCATATGGGAGTAGACTATATTTAACAGGCAAATGACGGACATTGACTTCTGTTATGGCCAAATAAACATGTTGATCACTCGGCAAATTCTTCGTTATCTTAAACGTTATCTTTGAATAAGGAGGTACGACTTTAGCTTCAAAGGAAGCATCGCCTGTTATATCAATCACTTCGTTATTGCCACTGTTATATAGATTTATGCTCGTCTCCATATCTTTTGCGACAAACCCCAGCATCATTTCTGCTCCTTGCGGTGCTGGAGATTCAATTTGTTTGGATAACAGAACTTGTTCCGTCGTATATGCTTTTGCGGCGTCTTCTGAACCGACATTCGTCAACACATAGATCTTATGCTTGCCGGTCTTGGCATTGAAAGGCACATTGTTTACAGATGTTTGATCCTCGCCTTCCACATCATGAAACGTAACGATCGGGTTTTCTCCCTTCTCGTCATACACCAACACCGCCAAGTCATTGATCGCGCCGAAAGTATGATTCTCATTTTCCAAGGCTTTCGTTTCCACCACCGTCACATCAGAGGCGCCGATATTCAGTTTCAAGGTTACCGGCAGGCCTTCGGGGACATCCGGGCCGTTCTTGCCTTGATCGAAATCTTCGTTGGTACACGAAGCGACTGTCAGCACACACCAAAGGAGGGCAGCCAGCTTTATTATATTTTTGTGTAACATACTCATTCGTTTTTATATATTAGCATTCGTTTCTTATTACCATTCAATATCATCATCGACAACACCCCAAGGAGTCACTTTGATCCTTGCGCCTAAGAAGGCCCCGTCTTCACCCCATGCGAATAGTACCAATGTGCGCTGGAACGGATGGATTTCGATCGGGCCGGTCGTGCCGTCGTCGAAAGTTCCTTCCTTCACTTCGTAGCGGTCGTTGCCAACCTGTATGCTTCCGGTCATATTCTGGCCCAAGTAGAGCGACTTCGGCCCTGTCGTTTCCCATTCGGAGCCTTTCCAGTCGGCTTCGGGATTGTAATAGACACTGTCGCCGGTCAACTCGCCCTTATAGTCGATCGTGTTCAAGGTACGGTCCATATAGAAGTCGCATTCGTCGGTCGCACGCAGCCCTCTTGCCGTCAGGGCATATTGAAGGTTGAGGGTTCTCATCTCGACCGTTCCGGTTTTGGGTTCGAGCACGATTTCCTGATTTCCGCCAGCCACGCCGTTCCCGCGTACCGTCACATCGATATCGCCGAAAAAGATGCTGTCGGGAGACTGTGCGATCTCATCTTCACTCCTCAGAGAAACGGCGAAGTCTTCGGCCTTGGTGGCCTCGTTTACGTCCTGATGTCCTTTGAGGTTTCCCCATGCGATCAGGTGCAGTTTCGAACTTTCGGGATAGTTCAACTCGATAGTTTCTTTGCCTCTGATAAAGGCATCGTTGAGATCGCGCGTGTCAAGCAGCTTCGAATTGTTATCGTAGATAAAGAGCTTAGCTTCCGAAACAACGCTCAAAGCCGTGATATCATCACCTTTGTGGTTCACTACCTTTAGTGTCAGCTTATAGCACTCGTCCAAGTCTTCCTTGATACAGCCGGTAGCCAAGACCGTCACCGCGACAAGTGCCAGAAATAATACCTTTTTTGTCAATATCGATTTCATAACGTTCTGTTTTTTATTCTCATTCATTTTACCCTATTAATCCAAATCTTCATTTTGCTCGATCACATCCCAGTCAGCCACCGTAACAGCCACATCCATACAAGCCTCGCTTGCCGGATCATAGGGCCGGTCGGAACCGCTGCTCTTAATGGTGAGGGAGATGTTGTAACGGTAGTTGCGTTTGACGTAAGAGTGGTCAGGTGTACCACCTTCAGCATCTGTCATCGTCCCCATTGCATTGACGGGGATCGTATAAAAACGGTTCGCTTCTACTCTGCCGTTACCATCTGCATAAGTGCCCTTCAACACTAACAAAGTACGTTGTCCGGGCTCGACGGCATCAACCATATTTTCATATACGATAAATGATTTGCCACAAGCGAGTTGGCCTGTTTCTGGTTTCCAAGGAGAGGAAGAGGTCACATCCCGTTTATTAGCGTTAAAGCCTAACAAATCAGCTTTCAACAAACCATCCTCGATCGTCTTGTATTCACCATTCCAATATTCATTTTCATATTGGCCGTACCACCATAAAGAATTACCATCCGGTGCTTTTTTGCTCTCCACTGCACCCCATTCTTCAGTGGAATTGGCCGCCATCAAAGAATAGCCTTTCACATTTGCCACAAAGACAGAGTCAATGACGAAAGAAGCTTTTCCATTATCGGATTTTATAGAAACCGATTTCAAGTTGATTTGGGCGATGTGGCGTGTCAGTTTAATATCATTTCCTTCCTTTGAAACATTCGGCATGTGGCCGGGGAAATCTTTTATATTACCAAAAATATTATGCATTCCCTCATCTAACGTAGCCTCGATCAACCGACTGCTCATAGAGTATCCGTTATTTTCATTTTCATTATCTAATGCCCTCTGATATGCTAATGCTTTCTCTAATGTGTCAAATTGATTTTCCTGCGTTCCGGCATTTGCTAATACAAGAATTTTGACAGCACCACTTTGTACATCCAAATCCTTCACTCTATTGGTAGCAGCAACCACTTTATCAACTTGCAAGTTCCCACCAGCATAAAAAACCATCACATGCAAACTCTTAATAGCATCTTCCTGATCAATGTTTTCCTTTTCTCCTTCACCAACTTTAGTCAAGCTTTTCCCATCTGCAACAGCTGCCAAGGACAAAGTTGCATCCGGAGTAAAGACCTCTACCTCCGGAACGTTCTCGTCTGATGAACACGCAAATGCCATCCCTACCACTATACTCAAAAGAAAATAACTCTTCAATTTCATAAATATGTGTATTTTATTAATTTCCATTTATCCCTTATTGATTTATACAATACAAAAGTATTTAGCTTTGCGTGTTTCAAGAATAGGTGCTACTCTCTTTATTAATAGATAAATCTATCACACAGGCGTTTTGATAGTTTTGCATAGGTTTGTGCAACAGATGCCATAAATGCCACCTTTCTATAAACTAAAAATCCCCAGCCTTTAAGGACCGGGGATTTTCTATATTATGAATGATGATTAGATTTCAACATCTTGATTAACTTGTCCGAAAGGAACAACCACGCACTGAACATCAAGAGTAGTAGGATCGCCACCACCACCAGGAGTCTGATAACCCGGTCCTGTAACTGTCAAAGTCAAATTATACTGCAAGTTACGATACAAACCATTGTATTTACCATTATCTCCAGCGGTTACCCCACGCAGAGTCAAAAGTTCAGAAGCGACATTGCCGTCACTGGTTGCCACATCAAAGTCTTTACCCAAAGCGATTGTGTAATAACGATTGCTCTCTGTTTTACGACCAGTGTCACTGATTTTATAAGAGAAGTCACCTTTCACAACCAACAGTGTTCTATTGTCTAAATCTGTATTTTCATACACATAAAAACTGTTTGCTGTCTCATAAGCATTTAAAGTTGTAACTGTACCAGTGATAGTTGTTTTAATCCAAGACGGAGTGTCTTCTGGAACAGTAGGATTTTCAACAAGCGTATACAAGTCATCTTTTTCAGTCCATTCGTCTGTATGGGCATAAGCACTATACCATTCATCATCTACATTTGTAGTTGCATATTGACCCCAATTCTCACCCATCAAATTAGTTTTCTTATGTCCCTGAAGAATAAAGATTTCTTTAAGTTCCAACTGAGGATCTGAATATTTAGGCTTATCTTGATTAGTTGTCACTCTCGCAGAAATTTTATTCAACACAACTTTAGCCACGTTACGGTATAATTTCACCGGGCTTGTCAAATCAGTACCAGTCAAGCCTTCTACATTTACATAGCCAGAAGGCGCAGTTGCGAAACCAAACACATTCTTCTTTTCAGCAGCAACTACCACACCAGTATAGATTTTACTGTTCATCGTAAGAGCTGCATCAGCTTCCAATTCAGAATCAAACGTTTTATTTAAAACAGCAAAAACCTCAGTTTTCGTTTTTCCTTTCAAATCTGCTGATACTGTATAATTAGCAATCAAAGCCACCTCTTTAACACCAGCAGTCAATACAGCATGAGCAACGGCATCACTTCCCTCTTCCACAGCAGGTGTAGTTGCTTTAGTTCCGACAACTTCCAGTTTGCCATCTGCATCAAAAACCAACATGGATAAAGACGTAATATCACCAGCAGCTTTTGTATCAGCAGCTTTGTCAAACTTCACGGTCAAACTTGTCCCACCCTGCGCATCAGGATTACCGTTATCCGGAGTCGGCACATCATCATTCGAACAAGAAGCGAACGCACATGCAATCATTGTTGCATACATTAAATTTCTTAGTTTCATATTTTTCAAAATTAAAAAGTTAATAAATTCGTTTATATAATGATCTTTATTTTTCTTACCCTATAGCTTACTGAGTTGTTCGGAGCGACTATTGTGTTTTATGTTGTCCTATACTTCCCATCGGCTAACTACCTTACTATATTTACTGATACCATTTACAATATCATCCTTATCTGTCTCATCGTTTCGGGTTATCATCTTTCGACATTGCAAAGGTGGGAGAAAAAGTAAAGACGCATTAGAGGCGTGACTCTCAAATATAATCGGTAAAACTCTAAGTGACTATTTTGATTTATTTGCACCTATTTTTGAGATATTTTCAGTTTTTATGGTGCTTACATTCTTATTATAGAACAAGAATACGAGAGGAACACAGTGCGACAAATTGTCCGGAAGGACGGAATGTCCAGCCTTAAGCTGGAATTCCGTATTGTGAAGGTGTAACTCCGTATTGCTCGGTAAAGCGTTTACGGAATGTGGCAGTATCGTTGAACCCGACCATTTCAGCAACTTCCTGCACCGAGTATTGCTGGCTGGCAAGCAGTTCGGCAGCTTTTTTCAGCCGTATGTTGCGCGTCAGTTCGAGGATGCTCAGATCTGAGTATTGTTTAATCTTTCGATACAAGGTCGGCAGACTCATATTCAATGAGTCTGCGAGTACTTTTGCCTCAAAAGTAGAGTCATCGAGGTGTTTCTCTATGTTTTTGACAACGGCGTCCATGAACGGATTGGTCGACAGCGTACTTTCTTCATCATGCGAAACTGCAGAAGAATTAGAGAAGTAGCGTTTCATATCCTCGCGCTTCTTCATCAGGCTGTTGATCTTGCTTCGCAGGATTTCCACGTCGAAAGGCTTCGTGATGTAATCGTCAGCACCGGCCTCGATACCGGTAATCACATCTTCGCTCTCGACTTTGGCAGTCAACATCACGACAGGTGTCTGCGCCATCTTGGGATCACTCTTGATCTCACGACAGGTCTCGTAACCATCTTTCACCGGCATCATGACGTCGCAAAGGATCAGGTCCGGTTCTTCTTTCAAAGCGACGTCTATCCCGTCCTGACCGTTGCGGGCTTCCAATATCTGATATTCCTTATTAAAGACATGTTTCAGGAACCAACGTATCTGGTCGCTGTCGTCGATTACAAGGAGTTTCTTGCCGGTTTCCTTCTTTTGCGGAATCACCTGGATCAGTTCAGCGATCTCCTCTTTTTGGCGGGCATTCAGTTTGACCAGATCAGATTCGGGTTCCACAAACTCGACCCGACGGTCCAACAGATGTTGTTTACCAAGCGGAATCATGATCGTGTAGGAAGTACCATTTTTGTCCGACTCGCTTCGGTACATACCCCCTATCGCATCGGCCATATCCATGATCTGCTTCAAGCCGCGGCGTGTACTTTCATCTTCATCCAGCCCCTCGTCCGTCACAACCAGCGCGCTGTAGGCTTTTCCGTTTTCATTTACAACAGAAATATCGAGCGTCACTTTCCCATAAGCAAACGTATTTTTGAAGGCGTTCGACAGCAACATACGCAGAGCGAACTCCATCTTGCGGCGGTCCATCCAAACCCAAAGGGCGGGTGTCTGCGTGTTGATACGGAAATCGACGTTGTTCATGGCCACCCAATCGACAAAGATATCGCAAATCTGGCGGGCAATCTCGACCATGTCATAACGGGCAATGCGCAAATAGTTAGCGATATCATTCGAACGGCGCGTACCGATCAACTGGTCCGCCAAGTCCTGCATAGCAAGCGTATTACGATAAGCGGAAAGCAACTGGGTAGACATGTCTTTCTCCGGATCATCATTCTGCACCACCAAAGCAAGAGAGCCCAATACCAGAGAAAGCGGGGTACGCATTTCGTGGATCGTCTCAATAAAGAAGTTGTCGTTGATACTCTCGGCGTCTTTCAGGCGTTTTTCCGCTTCAGCAAGCTTGTCGGCAGCCTCGCGCTGGATCGTATCGTTTTCCTTAATCTTGGTTACGATGAGCTGCTCCAACTCTTTCTTATTATTATTTAATGTGGAGATCGTCAACTCCAGCTCATTATTCTTCCGGACTAAGTCACTATTGGCTTGTGCCAAATCGTCATTCTGCTCCCGTAAAGCCCGGTATCTTTCTTCCTGTTGCTCGATTTGCCCTTCCAACGACCTATTCAAGGAATCAAGCTCTTCATTCCGGGTATTCACTTCTTCGTTTCGAGCGTTGATTTCCTTATTCAGATTTTCAAGCGCAGCGTTTTCTTTGATAATCCGGTCCGACCGGTCATTCATATTAGAATGTAATTTTCTCACATAAAGAAATAGAGGGACAAAGAAAAGTAGCAGAGCCACCACCACAATTAATGTCTCACTTCCGAATAGTTGTCCGTTTTCATTGGCAGCCAAGATTAATGAAGTACTGAAAAAAAGACCAGTCAACACTCCACTCACCCTCCTGAACAGAGATTTCTTCTTCATATTTATATGCATTTATTATATATCCTTCTATAAGCACAAACTCATCGTCAGCATTGCACTACAAAGATGGCAAAAATATTTTTTCTACGAGACATTTAACACTAATTATTTTTCAAAAATATCGTGATAATCATACATTTTTGAATCATATCAGATGTTACAAAAATATGACAGCGTCCAAATTTCATCCGATAGACGCAACTAAAAATAGAGTCTTAAAAAGCTCAGACCCCATCAGAACATGACACAAACACCTACATATTGACACGTTTAACATCTTTTACGCACGTATTATTGTAGAACATAAAAAGACATTTTATTTTTGTAAAAAAATAATGGACAGAGATTCAGACGAGTGCTTATCAATTCCAAATCAGGTATTATAAAACGCTGCTTGTTTCATAGCAAACAATCATTATCATCAATAGTTTATAGTATCGGAAAGTTTTCAAACCAAGTTTCTCTAAATGAGTTGTCCATTAAGAAAAATATTTCATTTGATTTATTTTACCCTCAATTTTTTTATATGCATAGGCGTACATCCGGATTGTTCCGCGTGTGCGCCACTTTTTTTCTTGCCTGTTTTATAACACGTACATAATTATATACGATTTATACATGATATAGAAAGCCATCACATTATGAATATTCAAAAAATCTACCAACTTAGGCAATCGCCCATCTCAAAGCGAGAACTGACAGTTTCACCACCTCACCTGATACATTTACCCGCAAAATGGCAAATCCAAAAACAAAATCTGAACATTGATAGAATCAACCATACTTATGATATCTTTACCAACCATAAAAAGAGAAGCAACTTTATCAATAATGCATGATAATTAATATATTTATGATGTATAATGAGACAAATAACCCCTATAAAGATACTTTCTCCGATTATTTTGATCGGTTTAACATATTTTATATTCAAAACTATTGCCATATTCGAAAACCCATGATATCTTTGCAATATCAAAAAAAAGGGATAAAGGTTTTGATGAGGGTCTTAACCTAACAAAAGTTCCTTCAGAGTATAGGGTTTTTAATTAGCATATAAAAAATTAGGGTCATGAAAAAGGGTAAAATTTTCACAAATTGTTTGTTTTCTATTTGGACTTTGTCCGTTATTCTGTCTTTCGCAAGCTGTTCTGCTGATGGCGATTCCACTTCAATCATAGATGAAAGAGTTCCTCTGGAAACAGAAGTGCCTTTTTCCGTAATCTTGAAAGCCTATTCCGAGAACTCGGACATCACCGCCAAAGGAGACGTAAAAAGCACTACACTGTATGTTTTCGATGAAAACAATGATTTCTATAAACAAATCACGGTAGACAAGGATTATCTTTTACAGGTTAAGCCGGTCGAAATAAGCTGTCCGGGATCCGACAAGATCACCGTTGTCGCTTGGGCGGGCCTTTCAAGTGAAAGCGAAGAGATCAGTAACATGAACCGGGCAAATATCATTTCAGACCTGCAGGTAAGCCTGAAACACAATAATGGCATAGCAAATAATCTGCCGGGAGATCTGTTTTACGGGCAAATCGTATTACACCGTTCTTCTACAAAAGCAACCGCACAGGAATTAAAGATTGAACGCAAGGTGTCTTCTATGTCAATCTTGACAAAAGGAGCTTTAAAGGTATTTGACTCCAAAGAAGGCAATTATTATTATAAAATCAAAAGAACTAAAAGTTCTTTCAACTGCAATGGTGAATTGACAGGCAATGATATCGAATATATTATTCCGGCTACTTTAAATGACAATGGAAACTTGACTACAGGTACATTCTCCATTTTACCGGCCGATAATATGACTATAGAGCTTTACAGAGACGACGTTTTGGTTCTTTCTTCCGAAAATGTCAAAAATTCAGAAATCGTGGCTACAAACAAAGGAGAACAAACAAATATCGTTTTTGATCTTTCACGCAACAATATCAATGTTAGCGTTTCAGACTGGGGTACTGTTATTCAGTATGTTACAGTCGGATAATTCGACCCTCAATTTTTTATATGCAATAGGCGCACATTCGGATTATTCCGAGTGTGCGCCGCTTTTTTATAAATATGCGATTCTCCGTGATAGGAACACCGACCAATATGATACAAACACAATTGTTAATAAGTATTTCATCTGATTATAAGTACTTTATAATACCACAAATGATAGAAATACAGCACCCGTATGATATTTTTACCACACATATAAACACAATTGATAGCGTAACTTTGTAGCAAGAAATAACACAATACAATTTGTGAAATTTTACCCTATACTCTGTTTGCACGAATCCCTTAATTCTGCAAGCAAACCTAATTAATATAACCGTGAGGTTACATAATTATCATAAAAGTCCAGACTCTCTGCTTCTTTTGACAAGAACAGAAAATCTGGACTTTTTCCATACCTTCATCTTACCTCGGTTCATATTTCGCAAATACAAATTCTGACGCAATCGGAAAATGATCCGGCTTTACTCCAAAAATGAAACTGAACTTGATTCAGCTTTAGGTTTTACACTATCGGGGATTATAATAAATACTTGAATACTATCAGGGGGGGCTTATAGGAAGATGCAATGGATACTTTAGGAGATAGTTATATTTTAATCCCTCA
>OWII01000024.1_pt1 | contig 127162 bp, 89 predicted proteins | sample 1732591 | NCBI WGS metagenome assembly OWII01 (sample SAMN05065732, study PRJEB22554) | human gut metagenome | biome: ENVO:2100002; feature: ENVO:00000062; material: ENVO:00002003 | host: Homo sapiens | place: USA | reverse complement strand
TACACTTATGCGATCGTCGGCAGCGTCAGATGTGTATAAGAGACAGATACAAATATAGGGAAAGCGTCAAAATGTTTTCCCCTAAAAGTATAGATATTATTTATGAAAAAATAGACTTTATCTATAACCTCTGTTAAAAAAAACTATTTTAAAGAAGAAAGCCGAAAGGAAGACTTGCCGTTACTTTCGCATTGGCTATATTTGCGTCAGTTTGTGTTTTTATAAGACGAGAAATCACATCGAATATTATAATTAAGTGCTAATCTATAAAAAATTATTACTATGTCGAACATTTCAAGAAGATCATTTCTTCAAAGAGGAGCCGCAGCTGCTGCAGCTTTCTCAATCGTTCCGGGTTCCATCCTTGGAAAATCTCACGGATATGTAGCTCCGACTGATAAGTTGAACATTGCCGCTGTCGGTATCGGCGGTATGGGTAATGCCAATCTTAAGAATATGGAGAAAACAGAAAATATCGTAGCTCTTTGCGATATCGACTGGAAATACTCAAAAGGCGTATTCGAACGTCATCCGAATGCAAAGAAATATTGGGACTATCGCAAGATGTATGACGAAATGGGTAAATCCATCGACGCCGTACTGATCGCGACAGCTGACCATACTCATGCCATGATCACTGCTGATGCCATGACAATGGGTAAACACGTGTATACACAGAAACCGTTGACTCACTCAGTTTACGAATCTCGTTTGCTGACAAAATTAGCTGCCTCTACAGGTGTTGCCACTCAGATGGGTAACCAGGGTTCTTCAGCTGAAGGTACCGACTTGGTTTGCGAATGGATCTGGAATGGTGAAATCGGTGATGTATATAAGGTAGAATGTGCGACTAACCGTCCTATCTGGCCGCAGGGATTGAACACACCGGAAAAGGCAGACAAAATTCCTTCCACACTGAATTGGGATTTGTTCTCCGGTCCGGCAGAAGTAAAACCATACAACCATATTTATCATCCTTGGAACTGGCGCGGATGGTGGGCTTACGGTACGGGAGCTTTGGGTGACATGGCTTGCCACATCATGCACCAGCCGTTCAAAGCCTTAAAGTTGGGTTATCCGACAAGAGTAGAAGCTTCATCCACTTTGTTGCTCCGCGATTGTGCTCCTAATGCACAACACGTGAAGTTCATTTTCCCGGCTCGTGAAAATATGCCGAAACTTGCCATGCCGGAAGTGGAAGTTCACTGGTATGATGGTGGCATGATGCCGGATCGTCCAAAAGGTTTCCCCGAAGGCAAAGAACTGATGGGTCCTGGTGGTGGTCTGACAATCTTCCACGGAACAAAAGATACATTGATCTGTGGTTGCTATGGTCAGGAACCGTTCTTGCTGTCCGGTCGTGTGCCTAACGCTCCGAAGGTATGTCGCCGCGTAGCAAACGCCATGAGTGGCGGTCACGAACAAGATTGGATCCGTGCATGTAAAGAAAGCGCATCCAGCCGTGTTCAGACAAAGTCTAACTTCTTGGAAGCCGGTCCGTTCAACGAAATGGTTGTGATGGGTGTATTGGCAGTTCGTTTGCAGGCTCTGAACAAGACACTGGAATGGGACGGCCAGAACATGCAGTTCACCAATATCAAGGACAACGAAGAGATCAAGATCTGTATCAAAGACGGTTTCACGATCAAAGACGGCCATCCTTCGTTTAACAAAGACTGGACAGACCCTGTCAATGCTAAACAGTTTGCAAACGAATTGATCAAGCATAACTATCGTCAGGGCTGGAAGCTGCCTGATATGCCGAGATAATTAGTTTTAAACAAATAAATAGAATGAAAAAGTCAGTATTATTAGCAAGTGCCGCAATTATGATGTGTTATTTCACATCTTGTGGTGGTGGTAAAAAAACAGAAGAAGCTGCTGCTCCTGCAGAAGAGGCAAAGACAGAAGCTGCCGTTCCTGAATACAAACTCATGAACGACCTGCCTACTGTTGATCTGTCTACTTTCCCGAAAGATGCCGATGGCAAAGTCACTTTGTTCGACGGTAAATCTTTCAATGGCTGGAGAGGCTACGACCGTACGGATGTACCCGCTGCCTGGGAAGTGGTAGACGGTACAATCCATATTAAAGGGTCCGGAGCAGGTGAAGCTGGTGCTAAAGATGGTGGCGACTTGGTTTTCGCTCACAAATTCAAAAACTATGAATTTGAATTTGAATGGAAAGTAGGTAAAGGTTCGAACTCCGGCGTACTGTATATGATCCAGGAAGTCGAAGGACAGCCCTCTTATATCTCTGCTCCTGAATATCAGGTACTCGACAATGCAAACCATCCGGATGCCAAGTTGGGTAAAGACGGCAACCGCCAGTCTGCTTCCTTGTATGACATGATCCCGGCTAAGCCTCAGAACTCTAAACCGTTCGGTGAATGGAACAAGGGTAAGATCATGTGCTACAAAGGTACGGTAGTTCACTATCAGAATGACGAACCGGTTGTTGAATATCATTTGTGGACACAGCAGTGGAAAGAAATGTTGGATAACAGCAAATTCAGCAAAGACAAATGGCCGTTGGCTTACGAACTGTTGCTGAATTGCGGTGGTGAAAACAAAGAAGGTTTCATCGGTTTCCAAGATCACGGAGACGATGTTTGGTATCGTAACATCACGATTAAAGAACTTGACTAAGCAAAATCATCCCTTTTATTCTAATAAGAAAGCCCCGGTATCGTTTTTGACGATCTGGGGCTTCTTTCATTTGTCCGATACAGACGGCAGGTTTTATTTTGCCATCACCTTTATGTTGCTATAACTGTTTCCTTCGAAATTGATACGGCCGTTTTTACCATTGTTGACATCGAGGATATAGTTGTTTTTGTTCTTTTGGTTATCGCGGCTATCAAAACCGACCGAGTTCTCGTCTTGGTTACGACGTTGGATATTGAATCCTCCTTGAATCTTGCAATTGCCATATTTCATGTTGTTAGCAACAACACGGAAGGAGGCGTTCACGTCGATATAAATGTTCAAGTTACCGTAACTGGCATCTACATTGACTTTGTCGAAGTTACTGGCAAGGTCCTTGATGGTAAGCGTGCTGTAGCTCAGTTCATCGACGTTGATACCTTGTTTCAGCTTGTCGATCTTGCAATTCCCGTATTTCAGTTCCATATAGCCGTTGTCCAGCCTATTGATATGGATGTCGCCATATTTGGCTTCAGTGTTCATCTTCAGGACATTTCCAAGATTGAGGTTGGAGTACTTGCTATCGATATTCAGTTGTGAACCGTTGCCGACTTTGGCTTTGCTGCAATAGGCCAGGTCCAAGTTCGCGTTGTCGACATCGGCGATCTCCATATTGCCATATTGCACGTCGATGTTGAGAGGCCCCGTGAAATTCCCTCCATTGAGATTACCGTATTTGACATACAGGCTGCATTTTCCCTTATTGTTTTCCGGCATGATGATATTACCGTACTTCTGTGTCAGATCGCAGGTCAGTTCAGCCGGCATATTGACATAGTAGTTGATTGTAAACGATTGGTTGCCCCCGTTATTCCCGTTTTGCGACCTCAGGCTGGTAACGGCAGAAACCGTATTGCCCATCTTTTCCATCCGTATGTTGACACGGTCGATGATGTCCTGTGCCTTTTCCTCGTTGCGGGCTTTCGCCTCTATCACGACACGGATGGAGACTTCGCTTTTGCTCCAGTGCGTGACCGTAATATTCCCGTAACGGTTGTCAACTTGCAAGATGTCGTTTTTACCGACATTGAAACTTTTGTTGATTTCCTTTTTCTTGATGCTTTCCTGTTTGGCAGCCCAACCGGATACGCTGCAAAACAAAACCAGGAGCATCAACAGGCCGGCCCGTAAAAAACAGGATTGTCCCTTCTCGGTGTGTTGATAAGCTGTTTTCATGTGTTGATAAATTGTTTTATGTGTTGATTAACGTGTTTATTGTTTACTATTCCTGTTGAAATCTTCCATACTCTCCATCTGTTTCAACATGATGTTGAGACTTTCCAAGCTGGTGCTGTAATGCAAGTTCATGGCATAGAGACCGGCATTGGAGCAAGGAAGGGTCGGAAGGACTGTTTCTTCAAACATATAATTGTCAGTCAGGACACGTTTTGTTTCTTTCAAGAGTTCCTCCGTCCCCGGAATCCGTTGCTGTTTGTACATCGCCTGCATCTGCGAGATGATGTCGCTCATCTGCATATTGTAGTAGAGACGAAGTTCTTCGATCTCCTCCTTCACCTCGCAGATAGGCTGGCCTGTGGCTACCTGTCCGGGCTGCGTATGCAAAGGTGTTCCACCCGGCAGCTTGAAGAGAAACAGTAGGGCGATGCAAGCTGCCGCAGCAAAAGCACAAAGGCTATATAACATAGCCCGGCTCTTGCGCGGAGCAGCCAGCTTCTGCTCGAAGCGTTCGAAGTGGCCTTCAGGTAACAGGTCATCTTCAAATGCTTCCCGGTTCGTGTCTATGAAATTTTTCAGTTTATCCATTTTCTTTATTTGCTGCTATTATATCCAACAATTTGCGCTTTGCCCTGAGATACTGGCTGCGCACACTCGGCGGCTGGATCTTCAGGATGGAGGCAATCTCTTCCATATCATATCCCTCAAAGAGGTAAAGCGAGAGGATCACGCGATAGCCGGCCGGCAATTTCTTACAGGCCTCTTTCACTTGGGCAACCGAATAACGGATTTCCTCCTCGTCCGGCCCGTCGTCATCGGGTTCGGTGTAGTTATCCGAGAGTTCTTCCCAGTCGGGTGTCTGTCGGCGCACGTAATCAATGGCTGTATGGACGGCTATACGGTGCATCCATGCTTCGAAACACTGTCCATCCTGATACTGGTCCAGACGGGTGAATATTTTCAGGAAAGCATCCTGCATCGCTTCCTCCGCCTCTGACGTGTTACCGACAATACGCAGGCAGGCGACATACAACCGTCCTGCGAATTGCTTGTAAAGGGCAAGCTGTGCGGTCCGGTTACCACGTCGGCACCCCTCGATCAGATGTGCATTTGTTTCTTCCATTTTCATATATATAAACGAAGGTGAACGGAGGAACGTTGCATCTTTCCGGAAAGAAAAGCAAAAAAAGATAGCACATTTCCGGAAAAAGCCTATAACTTCTGAAGAAAAAGGGGGTGTGTCAAATATCGGTATTCATGGGACGCAGACGACTCAGTCTGCGTGCTCCGCGTCATCTGCGTCCGGTAATATCAATTTGACACACCCTCCACACAAAAAGAAAGGCATCATCCCGATGCCTCTCTCCCTGAACTAAATGATAAAAATAAAAGTTATGTGGGAAGGTTATTATTCTTCTGTATCTTCCGTATCTTTTGATTTGTAATCCAACTCTACGGTATTATAGTCGTTCGAAACGAAAGATTTATATTTGATCTTCAACTTCACCGTCTTGCCTTCCGTACTCGGCAACTTATCCAGCTTGAAGGAAACCAGGCCGGCCGAAGGTCTGAGGGATGAATCGATATTGCCGTAGGCATTATGACGGAACTCCAGTTCATACGGATCGGCACTGTTTGTCTGTACCAAGTTGATGAAATGCTTGACATTGTCGTTATACCCTCTTTGGATATAGAAATCGAACGTGATATATCCGTCTTCGATCCACACACCGCTCTTGGACCAAATACTACCTCCATTCAAGGCCAGCATGTCCGTCCCGTAGTAAGAGTCGTTTTCCGCTCCCAGATCAGGGGCAACCTGTTTTGTCAGAAGAGTGTCCATTCTTAGCAATTGAACAGACTGGTCATAGCCTTCGGTCTTCTTCTCGTCGTTCTTATATATAACGAACGCACGGATTTCTTTCAAATTCTCAGGCATATATGAGTTTGTCGGGAACAGCGTCGTACTGTCGTCGAGCTGCATATAGTAAGAATTATCACTCAATGGCTTTACCGTTACAATCGCCTGGACACTATCTCTCCAAAACTCACTGTAAGCATCGTCATCATCCAAACAAGAATAAAAAACAGTAGAACCTAACAAGATTCCAACCAATAGCATAAAACTTTTCAACGTCTTCATAACATGTATCTAATTTGTTTATTTTTTCTTTCTAAAAAGGAAGATGATAAACACTCTATAAATGCTGCAAAGAAGGCTGATAAAAGATGTTAATGCTTCAGTGATTGATAGATAAGCTCCGCTGTACGGCGGGAAGCGCCAGGTTTTCCAAGCAGACGGATCATCTCGTCGTAGCCGTCGAGCATACGGTTACGGTAAGCAGGATCGTTCAAGACACGCCCCAACTCGTCATGTATCTGGCTGTATGAAAATCGGACACCAAACAATTCCTGCACCACTTCGCGACCGGCTATCAAGTTAACCAGCGAAATATATTTGGTATGAAAGAAATGGCGGAAAATAAAACTTGCCACCCGGCCGGCCGCAACATAATAGCAGACGACTTGAGGCACACGGAAAAGCGCTGTTTCAAGCGTAGCCGTCCCTGACGTGACCAGTGCCGCATCACTATGGCTGAGGAGAGGATAAGTCTTGCCAAACACGATCTTGACATCCGCATCACCGATATATTGCTTATAATATCCCGGTTCCAGGCCGGGAGCACCGGCTATTACGGGTTGGTAGCCCGGATAGGCGGCTGCCACCTTCAGCATGGTCGGAAGGTTGTCTTTGATTTCCTGGCGGCGACTACCAGCCAACAGCGCCAGTACGGGACGGCAGTCCAGCCCTTCGTCCTCGCGGAAAATATCAGGGCCGACCATCTGTTTTTCCCTATAGTAGGCAACCGAATCGACCGAAGGATTACCCACATAGTCCACCGGGTAGTCGAGGCTTCGGAAAAACTCCACTTCGAAAGGCAGAATACAGAACATCCGGTCCACATAGCGGCGGAAATCCTTGATACGATACTTCTTCCAAGCCCATATCTTAGGAGAAATATAATAGTAGACAGGCAGCCCCAACTGCTTCTTTACATATTTGGCTATCTTCAAATTGAATCCCGGATAATCGATCAGAATCACCACATCGGGCCTATACTGCCGGATTTCCTCCTGGCAAGCTTTCATGTTGTCCAGGATCGTACCTAGATTGAGCAGTACGGGGATAAAGCCCATGAAAGCCATATCCCTGTAATGTTTCACCAGCGTCCCTCCGACTGCCTGCATAAGATCACCGCCCAGAAAACGGAAATCAGCTTCCGCATCCTGCTCCTTCAGTGCTGCCATCAGGTTGGAGGCATGCAGATCACCGGAGGCTTCACCCGCGATTAAAAAATATTTCATATTTTTTAGTTGAAAGTTGAAAAGATCAAGAGAATAAAGTAAGTAGGAAACTGGGATAATTTCACGTTATCTATTTCCAACTTTCAATTTTCAACTCTCAACTTTCAACTGATTTTTTAGCACAGCTAAAAAATCATAGTCCGTCACATCTATCTTACAAGGGACAAGCGAAGCGTAGCCGCTGTCGAGTGCCAATGTGTCGTTGTCGGCATGGATCGGCTTGGCATTCTCGAATGCACCGGCAAGCCAGAAGACAGGTTCACCCGCTGCATTTTCCGACCGTTTGAATTCATTGGTCCAACGTCCGTCCGCCTGCCGGCAGACCTTCATTCCTTTTACGTTCGGGACATTGGGGACGTTCAGGTTCAGATAAGTGCCATGAGGCAATCCCTCTTTTATGATCCGCCGTGCAAGCATACGACCTAAGCGGCAACTCTCGGTAAAATCAGCATCCGCACGGTGATCCAAAAGCGACACACCCATCGAAGGAATGCCGAACACACATCCTTCGGCAGCTGCTCCCATCGTACCGGAATACTGGATGCAGATGGCATGGTTGCCTCCATGATTGATTCCGGAGGCCAACAGGTCAGGCTTGCGTTCCAGCACCTCGTTGATGGCCAGTTTCACACAATCGACCGGAGTCCCGGTACAGCTATAAACCGTCAGTCCTTTTTCTTTCTTCACCAATGTATATCTGATCGGCACGAGCGAAGTGATTGCACTTGCCATTCCCGAACGGGGTCCGTCGGGAGCAAAAACCACAATATCCCCCAGATCCCTGAGACACTCGGTGAGCTCTTTTATCCCCTTGGCTTCAACGCCATCATCATTTGTAATCAGAATAAGCGGTCTATCGTTCATCATATCTTTATTTAATTGTACACAAATATAAGCAATTTCTCTGAGTTCCCCGTGTGCCAAAACATTTTCCTCTGCTTGGCACACCCGTTTCCCCAGCATGGCACAGTTGTGCCAACGGCAGGAAACGCCTGTGCCATGCCAAGGGAACATCCATGCCAACGGTATGTCACAATACCGGAATAACAGGCGAATCCCGCTTCCATCGGCAATAGTCAAGCAAAAAGCGCAGACTAACGCAGAGAGGGGGGGGGACTTATCTTCTATAGATAATAACCCTCTCTACGTTACTCTGCGCTCGTCCGCGTAATTTGCGTCCGGTCAAGCTCCGATTAAAGAACCTGGATACCTTCTTCACGGGCAGCTTCTTCTCCTGAAGGAGTGATCAGCTTGTAGCCCTTACCGTGAATGTTGATGATTTCGATTCCCGGATCATCCTTCAACAGTTTGCGAAGTTTCGTGATATATACGTCCATGCTACGGGCATTGAAATAGTTATCGTCTACCCAGATTGTCTTCAGTGCATAATTACGTTCCAGAATTTCATTTGCATGTGCGCAAAGGAGACTCAGAAGTTCGCATTCCTTAGTTGTCAGCTTCGTGACCTTATCGCCGATAGCCAGTGTCTGTTTCTGGGTATCGAACAAGAAGTTTCCTAACTTGTAGAAAGGAATATCTTTCATTTTCTTGCCTTTCACGCGGCGAAGGATCGCTTCGATACGGAGCAAGAGTTCTTCCATACTGAAAGGTTTTGTCAGATAATCATCTGCACCAATTTTGAAACCTTCCAGGATATCTTCCTTCATAGTCTTGGCCGTAAGGAAGATAACAGGGATATCAGGGTTAATAGAACGGATTTCCTGAGCCAGTGTAAAGCCGTCTTTTTTCGGCATCATCACGTCAAGTACGCAAAGGTCATATTTGCCTTTGGTGAAACCTTTGTAACCGGCTTCTCCATCGGAGAAGAGGTCAGTCACATAACCTTTTGCCTGCAAGTATTCTCTTAATAGCATACCCAGGTTCTCGTCGTCTTCGCAAAAGAAGATTTTTAGTTTTTCTTCCATAACTAACTTTTTATAAGAGGTAAAGTAATAATAAATTTTGTTCCTACATTTCCGGAACCACTTTCAGCACGGATTGTGCCTTTATGGTCCTCTACTATTTTACGGACGTAAGCAAGTCCGAGCCCGAACCCTTTCACGTCGTGTACGTTTCCTGTCGGTACGCGGAAGAAGCGGTCGAATACTTTCTTAAGATATTCTTTCTTGATCCCGATACCGTTGTCCTCGATCGATATCAACAACTTGCCGTTCTCGTTCCAAGTGCGGCACATCAGTGTGAGCGGTACTTCGAGGCGGCGATACTTGACAGCGTTGTCCAGCAGATTGAACAGTACATTCGTGATGTGCATCTCATCCACGTATATGTCTGAATCTTCTGCCTGCAAGTCGATATCGATCGTGCCGTCATACTTCTCGACTTTCAGGGCAAATGTGTTGGCAACACTTGCCAGCAAATCGTTCGCATCTACCTCCTTCAGCTTGAGGGCCGCTTTCTGGCGCTCGAACAGCGACATTTGCAGCACCTTTTCCACCAGGAAGCCCAATCGTTTCGTCTCGTCGTTGATCACGCCAGATATATGCTTGAACACATCGGGGCTCTTCGTAATGTCCGAGTCCTTCAGCATCTGAGCGGCAAGCGAAATGGTCGAAACCGGTGTCTTCAGTTCGTGCGTCATATTGTTGATAAAATCATTCTTCATTTCCGAAAGTCTCTTCTGACGGAATACGATATAAATGGTAAAGATAAACGTTACCAAAAGTATCAGCGAGAAGATGATCGACGGTACAATAAATGTTACAGAACTTGAAATATAATCACCCTTCGTCGGGAAATACACTTTCAGGTAGTTCTGCTTCGAAGGAGGATCGTTGGGGAACAGCACCTGTTGAATCACGTCTGATACAGGAGGAATATCCCCGTTCTGATAGACGATCTTTCCGTCTTTGTTAATAACAGCAAAGACGAACGGCAGGTTCAATCCGTTGTTAACAAATTCTGATTTTAAGTAATTATTCAGCTTTTTAAAATCTATCCTTTCTTCGATCGGCTTCAGATTCGCCGTGTGCAAGATATTCAAGATCACTTCGTTAAACAACCCGCTTTGGTACTGGTAACGGCGTTTCAGCGTTTGCTGCAAATCTTTTGACGTACTAACGATGCTGTTAGGTACTTTATTGCTGCCCAGCGAAGGAAGCGGTTCGAACTTGCGTGTCCGGATGTCGCTATGAAACTCGATATGTTCTACGGTTCCGTCGGCATTGGTGAACTGCATCTTGTATTTTTTCTCGGTGATGATCCCACCGCCGAGGCTGCTCTGTCCGTTCTGATATAGATAGTTATTGGCCTCGTCACGGCTGAGATCTTCTTCCAGATACCGGGCCGTTTCGTCAAGCTCCAGATTCTTCGAGACTTGGTGCATCGATCGTTTGACAGTTTCATTGAACTGCTCGCTACTTTTCTTGAGTATGATACTTACATATTTCACCTGCAAAAAGAGCAAACCGGCAAAGGCAAAAGCCATCACCACCGCAAGCAACCAAATCGTAGACTTCCTCATATCAATAAATCTCTCGTTTTTAATGTCACAAATAACGCGCCTTTTAATTTAATATTCACACAAAAAAGGTAAAAACAAAACACCTTAAATGTTAAAAATGCATTACCAAAGGACCGCTATTCTCTTCCTATCTATTTTTAAACTAACACCTTACACCTCTCCACAGGTGTATTATCATATCCTATACATTCCGTACTAACTAATAAAAACAGCTATACAAGGTGAATTGTTGCAGCCGACACTTAAAAACTTTTCCCGAAAGCATTGACTTTTAATTATTAACTCTATCTTTGCCTCTCGTAAGAATTACGTGAAATGACACAAGAAGGTATTACACAGATAGACATCCAACAGGTATTACGGCAAAAGGCGCCTTCGACCGCCCGTAAGATTCCCGGCTTTATAGTCCGCTATCTGATCCGAACTGTTCATCAGGAGGAACTGAACGACATCCTCCGCCGGTATCACGATAAAGACGGGGTAGCGTTCATGCAGGAGTTGATCGGATATTTTGACTTAAACCTGGAATTGGTAAACGAGGAGAATATTCCTTCCGAAGGGCGGTACATATTCGCTTCCAACCACCCGCTGGGCGGACTGGACGGAATTTGCTTGTCGGCCATTATCGGCGGACGCTTCGACGGGAAGATCCGCTACCTGGTGAATGACCTGCTGCTCTACCTGTCCAACCTGAGATCGATCTTCGTCCCCATCAACAAACATGGGGCGCAGGGGAAAAAGAACGCCGAACTGATCGAAAAGGCTTATGCTTCGGACAACCAGATCATCACATTTCCTGCCGGCTTATGCTCACGCAAACAAAACGGAAAGATACAGGATCCCGAATGGAAGAAGTCGTTTATCCAAAAGGCCGTGGAATACCGGCGAGACATCGTACCGGTGTTTTTCGAAGGACGTAACTCCAACTTTTTCTACCGTCTCGCCAACGTGCGGAAAGCATTGGGTATAAAGATGAATTACGAAATGATCTACCTGCCCGACGAGATGTTTAAAAGCAAACACAAGACATACCGCATCCATTTCGGGAAGCCGATTTCCTGGCAAACCTTCGACAGCAGCCGTAAACCGGCAGAGTGGGCAGAATGGATGAAGGAGGTCGTCTATAATCTAAAGAAATAATTGATTTTATTATATGCAAGACATTATCAAACCGATTGACCGTGCTCTCCTGAAAGCTGAACTGACCGGGGACAAGAAGCTGCGGAGAACCAACAAATCCAATAATGAGATATACATTGTCACAGCCCACGACTCTCCCAACGTGATGCAGGAAATCGGACGACTCAGGGAAATCGCTTTCCGATATTATGGAGGCGGGACCGGCTTTCCGGTCGATATCGACGAATACGACACGATGGACGATGCTTACCGCCAACTTATCGTATGGAGTCCTGAAGATGAACAAATTTTGGGTGGTTACCGCTTCCTCTGCGGTTCGGACGTAAAGTTCGACAAAACCGGCAAACCTGTTTTAGCAACTTCCCATCTGTTTAATTTTTCCGATAAGTTCAATAAAGAATATTTACCGTACACGGTCGAGCTAGGCCGTTCGTTCGTGACGCTGGAATACCAGTCAACCCGTAGTGGCAGCGCAAAGGGACTGTTCGTTTTGGACAATCTTTGGGATGGCCTGGGGGCTCTTTCCGTGGTAGATCCCAGCTTGCAGTATTATTTCGGGAAGGTAACGATGTATAACACCTACAATTCCGAAGCCCGCAATATGATCCTGTATTTCCTGAACATGCACTTCCCCGATCCGGAGAAACTGATCACTCCGGCTTGTCCTTTGGAAACAGACACGGACCTAAAAAAGATGCAGGAGCTTTTCAAGTATGACAACTTCAAGGACAATTATAAAGTGTTGAACCAAGAAGTTCGTAAGTTCGGCATCAATGTGCCGCCGCTGGTCAATGCTTATATGAGCCTTTCCCCTAAGATGCGCGTATTCGGCACAGCTATCAACCATGAATTCGGGGAAGTGGAAGAAACCGGCATCTTGATCGCTATCGACGAGATTCTCGAAGACAAAAAGAAGCGTCATATCGAGACCTATCTGAACGAGGAAGGCAAATCGGCTGACCTGATACGCAAGACTGACATCTAAAAGATAAAAGCCTATATCCTTTGTTCAAAAAAGATATAGGCTTTTACCTCAAAGGGTATAGGCTTTCCGGAAGAAAGCCTTATCTTTTTACTCTTCGCTCTTCTGTTTCTCCCACTCTCCGGCAATCTCCTCAAGAGCTTCGTACCATTCCTTTCCGAAACGGCGGATCAGCGGTTCCTTCAGAAACTTATAGACCGGGAGTTTTTCTTTCTTACCCAGTATCTCTGCGGCTTTGCAGATATTCCAGCGATTATAATTAACAGCTTCGAACGTATCGTACTTTTCCACACGTATCGGGTACAGGTGGCAGGAAACCGGTTTATAGAAAGAGAGCTTCCCCTCGCGATAAGCCTTCTCCACCGCACATTTGCAAGTTCCGTCCGCATCATAGCAGGTAAAAACACAGTCTTTCCCGTTCACGATAGAAGTCACCAAGTCTCCCTCTTCATCAATATAGGCAACGCCTTGTTTCTTGATGATTTCCTGAGCTTTCGGCGCCAGATCGTCCCAGATAGCCGGAAGAGCTTTTTCCAGTTCACCTACCTCTTCCTCCAGCAGGGGTGCGCCGGAATCACCTTCCACACAGCAAATACCTTTGCAATGCGACAGATCGCATAAAAACTGACGTTCGAGGACGTCGAGGCTGACTAGGGTATTGTCAATTTGTATCACGATGAAAGAATTTATGATTTATGATTTGTGATTTATAATTTATTGTCGATGCATAAATCATAAATCACAAATCATAAATCTTTAGTTCTTAATCAAATCATTTCCTGTCATATCAGCCGGCTGTGCCATACCCAAAATGTGCAGGATAGACGGAGCCACATCGGCCAGGACACCGTTTTCCACTTTTGCATTTTTGTTTTCTGTCACATATACAAAAGGAACAGGGTTCAGAGAGTGAGCTGTGTTGGGAGTGCCGTCTTCGTTGAGTGCGTGATCGGCATTACCGTGGTCGGCGATGATGATCACTTCATAACCGTTGGCTTTAGCAGCTTCGACAGTGTCTTTCACACAGTTGTCGATAGCAGTTACCGCCTTCTCGATAGCACTGTAGATACCGGTATGGCCTACCATGTCGCCGTTAGCATAGTTTACGACGATAAAGTCGAACTTCTGTGTATGGATAGCTTCCACCAATTTGTCTTTTACTTCGTAAGCGCTCATTTCCGGCTTCAAGTCGTAAGTGGCAACCTTCGGACTCGGAACCAAGATGCGCTCTTCAGCCTTGTATGGAGTTTCGCGACCACCGTTGAAGAAGAAAGTCACGTGAGCATACTTTTCCGTTTCAGCGATATGAAGCTGGGTTTTCCCGTTTTCAGCCAGGTATTCTCCCAATGTATTCTGGACATTTTCCTTATCGAACAGGATATGAACACCTTTGAAAGAAGCATCGTACGGAGTCATGCAATAGAACTGCAAGCCGGGGATCGTATGCATACCCTGTTCCGGCATATCCTGCTGAGTCAGCACGACAGTCAGCTCTTTCGCACGGTCGTTACGGTAGTTGAAGAAAATCACGACATCACCTTCTTTGATCGTACCGTCTACAGTAGCGTTGTTGATCGGCTTGATAAACTCGTCGGTCACGCCTTCATCATACGATTCCTGCATGGCCTGAACCATATCGGTAGCCTGTTTGCCCTTGCCTTCAACCAACAAATCATAGGCTTCTTTCACGCGTTCCCAACGTTTGTCACGGTCCATTGCATAGAAACGACCGACGATGGATGCGATCTTTCCGGCCGACTGTTCACAATGGGCCGTCAATTGTTCGATAAATCCTTTACCGCTCTTCGGATCTGTATCGCGACCGTCCATGAAGCAGTGGATGAAAGTATTGTCGATTCCGTATTCTTTGGAGATATCGCAAAGTTTGAACAGGTGATCGAAAGAACTGTGTACACCACCATTGGAGGTCAACCCCATGAAATGGATGTTTTTGCCATTTTCTTTGGCATAAGAGAAGGCAGAAACGATTTCAGGGTTCTTCATGATGCTGTTGTCGGCACAGGCACGGTTGATCTTCACCAAATCCTGGTAAACGATACGTCCGGCCCCGATATTGAGGTGTCCGACTTCAGAGTTACCCATTTGTCCGTCAGGCAGCCCGACGTTTTCGCCGCTTGCCTGTAACTGTGAATGAGGATAAGTGGCCAGCAGGCTGTCCCAATAAGGAGTGGGAGTGTTAAAGATTACATCGTCTTTACCTTGATCGCCGATACCCCAGCCGTCAAGAATCATTAAAAGGGCTTTCTTGCTCATGATTGCTTAATTATTATATTGTTTATACTCATTTTCGTTATCCGGGCGCAAAGATAATGCAAACCAAGAGCAGAATAAAACGAACTTGTTCATTTTTTATGCCCAAGTGCCGCTTATCTTCGCCTTTAGGGCAAAGATAAGCAATTCCGGACATATATTGTTTGCCTGGAAAACATTACTTTTGTAAACGATATGGAAAAGACGATACAAGATAAGGAGTTGGGAACCATCCTTCTCCGCACCAGTCCCCGTGCTATCCACTATACGCTGAAAATCTCCAAAGGGACAATTACGGCAACCATGCCCCCGGGAGGCGATGAAGCGCGTATGCTGGCTTTTATCCGCGAAAACAGGAAAAAACTCCTCATAGCCCTTGCCAAACATCCCGCCCGTCCGCTCCTGACGGATGAGACAGAGATGCAGACCGCAACGTTCCGCCTCCATATCTTCCGTACCAACCGGGCTAACTTCTATATGAAATTAGAGGGTGGCATCCTGCACATTGCCTGCCCCACACAAACAGACTTTGCCGACGAACGTGTACAAAAACTCCTGAAAGACTTCTTAGAGCAGGCTCTCCGTCACGAGGCCCGCCGCCTCTTGCCTACACGGTTGCTTGATCTGGCTTCCCGGCACAACTTCACCTGTACGGGTGTAAAGATCTTCAACAGCAAAAGTCATTGGGGAAGTTGCACGCCACGACGCAGCATCAATCTCTCCCTCTCCCTGATGCTCTTGCCCTGGCACCTGATCGACTATGTCCTCCTCCACGAACTTTGCCACACCATCGAGATGAACCACAGCGACCGTTTTTGGGCACTTATGGACAAGGTCACAGACGGGAAAGCGTTAGAGCTGAGGAAAGAGTTAAAGAAGTATCATATGTTGTAAGGAGGTGAATATCGGTATATAAAGGGAGGTGGATAACGCAAATATACGTTTTATCAATAAGCGTCATTCGCGCTATCTGTGTCTAAAAATATCAATTTGACACACTGGCGAGTTTAATTAATAAGCATTGATAGATTATAACTCGCTAACTTCTTTTACAGATAAACCAGTACATTGCGCAATCGTTTCGATATTGATCCCCTGCTTTTTTAAATTGGCAGCGATAAGGAGCTGTTCCTCAGCTTTACCTTTTTCTACTCCGTGCTTCATGCCTTCCGCTTTACCTTTTTCAATTCCTTTCTCCATCCCATCTTCGAAGCTAGTGTCGAGGGCGGCAGAAAGATCGCGTTCGACGGATATGCTTAATTCGTATTCCAAGCGTTGATCGGGGGTCATGCGCTCTACCTCCACAATGCTTTTCAGCTTGCGGAATATCTGATTATTCAGTTCTTGGGGCAATCGTTCCATGATCTCGATGTTATTTAAAACATATAACCACTTCTTATAAAGCGTATCACACTCATGCAAAGGTAATACAAATTACGGCATTTCGATATAGATTTCGTTAAGTGTTTCACTAAAGGGTAGCTTCAACTCCCGGTCCATGCGTACGACATCCCAACAGTATTTCTCTGGGCGGGATGGATCCATAATGTAGTTCAAAATGCACACGACATACACCTTGCAGATCTGGTAGTTCCAGCGTTTACGGACTACTTCATCCGGTTCTTTTTCGAGCCTTTCCTTTACGATCATGGATTGTTGCTGGATGGCAAACGAGGCGTAGTACAACACCCTGTCGGAGAAATATTTCTGCCGACTTTTCTGCATCTCGACAATGAAAACTTCCCCCTTTTCATTCTCACAGAAGATGTCGAAAACAGCCCGGCGCTGGTCTTGTTTCAAACCGAGCATCTCGACATTGCGAAACGTTATGTCTATGATTACTTCCTGTTGGATGACTTCATTAAGGAAACTAATGATAAGATCTTTACTTACTTCACTGCCGAAAATCTTTTTCCAACCGTAATCAGAAAAGGGATTGATAAATTTGTCCATAATTAATTGTTTTAGTTGTAATTGTTATTACTTCGACAGCAAATATAGGTAAATATATCGTACATAAAGGGCGAAAGGTCAATTATCTTTCCGATGTCTTTCCAATAAAAACGAATCCCCTGCAATCAATGACTGCAAGGGATTGTTTTTTGTCTGCTTCGGTCTTCACAGAGGGAGAGCAGATGAACTTTTTTTAATTTCATTACTTTAGTATTAATATTCACCGCTTGTTCGCCCTCACGGGGTAGTTGGTCAATTCGGACAGGGAGCTGTAAAAGCTGATATTCCGGGAATACCGCACGATGAATCTTAGAATTATTTGATTTTAATTTCATCCTGTTCCTCCCCGTAAGAGGAGAAACAGAAATACTATTATTATTTTATCAGTTTCGTCAATTACTTAACGATAGCTTTAACAGCTTCTTCGCCTTCAACAGCTACCACAACTACACCCTGAGGAGCAGCGATAGTTGCGTTGTCGGAAGCGATAACCGTGTTAGCAACCGTCTGGCCAAGGATGTTAGAGATAACAACCTTCTTGCCCTGAGCACCTGCTACTGTTACATTACCGTTACCAGCGATAACAGTTACTTCAGAAACTTCAACATCTTCGTTTGCTGTAGGAGCTTCAGTTGCTTCAGTTGTGAATGTCAAAGGAGCAACGTTGTCAGAGAAGATAACGACACCGTTTACTACGGCCAACTTCTTGTTTGAGTTCAAAGCAACGATTTCGAAGCCACCTTCTTCAACCACTTTGAAACCTACAAGAGAAGTGTTCTTAGCATCTCTCACTTTATACTTATTCTGCTTGCCATCTTTCAAATCACCTTCATAAGCGATAGTATCCTTTACAATTGTTGCAGAACGGAAGATAGCGCTGTCACCCTTAGCAGCGTCAGCAGCGAATTTACCCTTAGCAGACAGAACAGAACCAATGATCGTGTCATTCTTAACTTCTGCGCCTTTGTAGATGTAGTAACCATATTCTGTATTGTCTTCACCACGGTTTACATAAGCAGAGTCAACATACAGAGAGAAGTCATCAGCAGTAGAAGCAGCCTTCAGTTCGTCACCTACGCGCAACATTTTAGCTACACCGGCAGAAGCTGTCAACATTTCCAGACCGTTACCGATATTGTAGTGACCGCTTTCCATCTTCTTGTAAACAGGAGCTTCAGCACCTTCGATGTTGAAGTAAGTTTCAACACCGGCAACCGGTTCATCATAAGTCACAGACAAGTTAGAGATGTTCAATGTGAGTATATCGTTATTAGTAGTCATTGCTTCAACGATCTTATAAGAATCTTCAGCAGGACCTGCTACAAAGAAGAAACGCTTATCCTGCAAGTTGGCATCTTTGCTCAACTTAACAACTTCAACACCGCTGACAGTTTCGTGAGCCAAACGTCCTTCTGCATCATAAGCCTGTTCCAATGCATAAGCAACACGAACCAATGTATCACCTAATGCCTGAGCACCATAATAAACAGTGTCTTTTGCGATCTCTGCACCTTCAACCAAACGCAATTCAAGTGCCTTTTCAGCCCCCTTAGCACCAGCAATCACAGAATCTTGAACCAAAGACAAATAGATATCATCGGCAGCAGCAGAAGCTAAGTTGAACTTAACAGCGCCATAACCCATTTCTTCTTTTGTATAGTACTTGTAACCGATATGTTCATTTGTCAAATCTACATCCAATTTCTTGAACACAAGAGTATCTTTTTGATCATTTTTACCTAAGTGATAAACACCATTTGCCACATCAACAGCATATAACGGTTCTTCATCCAAAAGCAAAGAAGAAACAATTGCTTCACCATAAGTTTCGCCATTAGAACCCGTCTTAGTTGATATAGAAGTAGCTTCACGACCTTGGATAGAATAAGTGCCATCTTCATGTTCTTTTACATAGAACTGGGTAGAAGGAATATAGGCAGAAGCTGCTGCTACAGCTGCAGAAGGAGTAGAGCCATCACCTACCAAATACTTGTCATTATAAGTAGCATAAGTATTGCCACCCTTAGCCTTCAATTGCAAAGAGTAAACACCTGTTCCACCAGCCAATTTAACCGGAGTACCTTTAGCAAGTGTGATAAACGGAGCTTCAATAGCAGCAGAGTCGATACATAATACCGGCGCACCATTGAAAGTCTTGTAACCAACAATGTAGGTATATCCAGAACCACCATTGACAGCAACTTCGTATTTACCATTTACAAAACGGACAATAGAATCTGTCGTCATACTGATTGAGTCGTTACCCAAATCCATTGACAATTTGAATGTCTGCAAACCTTCATTACCTCCCTGGTACTGTGCACCACCGGCAGCAACGATTGTATCCAATTTGAAAGCAGCTACCTGGATAGAAGTAGTAGAACCGATCATTGTAGTATCAATAGTGATATACTGATCCTTCTTCGTACCCTTTGTGCTCTTTTCCTGACCTACAACCTGGAAACGATATTTATCAGTACCATTAACCCGTACCGGAACCGGAATCAAATCCGTAGCAGTGAAGATTCCACCGTCTTTTCCTTTGAATTCAAATTTGAAAGTAGAAAGTTTACCGGCCAAATCTGCGACAGTAGCTAAAGAGATCGAAACAGGAGCTTCAACTTCAAACTTTTCACTCGGCAATGAAGTTCCTACATTCAGCGTTCCAGAAGTAGTACTAATAGACACAATCGAATCCTGACCATAAGCTGCATAGATTTCAGAACCACCAGCTACGCCTGTCTTGAAGACAAACTTGTCAACACCCGGAGCAATCATAGTACCATATGCACCGGCACCATTTTTCTTCACTGCAAAAGACAAATTCTTCTTTGTAGCTTTGTTTACAAACTGGAATACAGAATCTCCAGAAACCATCTTTTCAACAAACTTCGGCAACCACAAAGCAGAGTCTTTTGCAGCTTTGTCAGAACCCAAATTTACAAGTTTTACAGAGTCAGCTTTTGCCGAATTCTCCTTTGTAACCGTAAGGTAAGTAGAACTACTGGTCTTCAAATGCACATACTTGTCACCGATCTGTGCATAAGAGACAGTAGCAATTGCTGCGAACGCAGCAACGAGAGTAGAAAATCTCTTGTTCATAATCTAAATTTTAATATTAATAATACAGTTAATTGAAATATCAGTTCTTACTTCTTACTATCATATGTACACGCATATATAATGTACACGTGTTAACATTTGTACTTTGGTAGCAAAAACGATCCTTTTTTTTAGTCATTTTTTTTGCCTATCTTCAAAGTTCGTATTGGAAAGGTGGTTTTTTGTACTCCAATTGCTATCTAATTGATAAGAAAGGATATAGGGGTATGAAATTTTTTACAGAAAAGAGTTGTGGTTTAAAAAGGAATGCGTATTTTTGTCTCGGAAAAATGACGAATTTAAACGATCGTTTTTTTTAGTCATTTTTCATCCCATCAACCACCTGATTACCAGCAAATTATTCTCCGAACATCAAGTCTTAAAATTCATCAACCCCGTTTTGGTTCAAAAATCGGTCCTTTTCAAGGAAATCCTTGATGCCCACAGGTTTTCAAGGGGATACTTATTTATTTTTCACCCGATGCTTGTTCGTTCATTTTTTTAGTTTTACCGGATTTAGCCTAAAAAAGCAGCAAAAAACATCAAAATTCCTTCCACTTCACTACACGGTCTCAACTTACTACCTGCTTTCGTTATTCGGGAATAACAGTTCACCCGGTAATTATTAGGGATAAACACAAGAATGAAGCCAATTGCACAGATCAGTCCAAATCCGGCAGAAAGCGAGCCTTTTCATTATATAAGTTTTCGAAAGTTACTGTCATACTATCATGATTTCGAATACATCCATTGAATATCAATACAGATGAAGAATGATAGTATAAGATTCAACTATCATGCAACTATCATCTACTATCATAGTTTGTCTGTCACCCTTAGATTGGTCCCAAATCTATGGACAAATTTAACACAAAGCAGGCAGGACTTTTCACCAATACTCCCATTCAAGCTCGATTCTGATCCCCGTCTGCACGGTCTTTAGATCCGGGTGTCACAGGCACCAACACCCGGGTGTTCAAGGGAATAGAGAGGTAGTTACTTGAAAATAAGCTACATGATTTCAAGAAAAATGTGTTTGTTTTTATTGATCGTGAGAAAAACAACCGTCATACGATCAATCATTCTATATATTCATTGATTTATAATAGATTGAGAACAAATTATGATAGTATGACAGTTGTTTTCGAAAAGAGTTATAGCCGGATTGTCACTGCATCGGTACAAAACCTTCGTAGCGAACCGTCCAGCTCCCGTCTTTCGGGAAACCGGGAGCCTCCCCCTCCGAACCGTCCCAACCACCGCACATCATGGCGACTGCCGTCAGCAACGCTCCGTTGGAAGGAAAATAAGGAAACGGACCGCCTGTCGCCAAGCCATGTTCGTCGAACTGGAATCCGGCGGAAGGGTGCATCAGCATGTCGATTGCCAACGCTGGCTGTCCCGTACGGGCGGCAGCCATTGCCAACATCGGGAAATCCCAGCCCCATATGCGATTGAACTGCCATTCTTTGCTGACTTTCTCCAACGTGCGCTTGAAAGTCGGCTGGTCTACCCCGTCACCAGGCAACATGCCGTAGACACCGGTCAGGGCCGGATGCTCGTAGGTATATTTTGTCCACATATCGGGAATGCCCTCGTAGGTGGTATAGACGCCGTCGGCAACGGGAAGGGGAGCCATCTTCGAAAGTACTTCCTTCCATTTCCTCGTTCTTTTTTCCGACAGGCCCAGACGGTCCGCCCATTCCAGCGCTGTGCGCAAGCCGTAACGGAAATAGCCTAACTCGAAAATCGGATTGATAGTTTGCAACGGGTCCGTATTCTCGGAAACGACAACAACAGGGGGACCCAGGACATATTGTTTCGTCTTTTTGTCGTAGAAAAGATAATCCGCCATATAATCGGCTGTGTTCAGCACGATATCTTCCCATTTCTCCAATGTTTCGGGAACAGGTTTCTGACGGTATTGCATCTCGGCGAAGTAGATCGGATGGGGTTCGTGCCAGATCAGATAGGCATGGGCGCTGCCAGGCCATTCGCGGTTGAAGTTTCCGGTGCACTTCGGCCAACGTGCACCACTGCGGCCTTCGCTCTTGGCGCGTTCGAGGGCCTTCGGCATAAAGTCCTTATAGACGTTCAGATAGTTATCAAAACATTCCATCCGGTTCCACAACCCGTAGTGCACGCCATGCCACCAAATCATCTCGAAGTGGAAACGGCCGAACCAGCCGTTGTTCACCAAACCGGATTCCTGAGGTGGGAACAGTCCGCTTTCATTTGCACGCATCAAGTACTGCGAGAGGACAATACGCCGTTCCAATTCCAACCAGCGGGGATCTTTGCTGCCGGAAAGATCGACGGCGGCTCCCGAACGCCAATATTTCTCCCAACTGGCAGCACTCTTCCGTTCGATAGAGGCAACCGACTCGGTCACATTGATGACCGGCTCAGGAGAGAAGCAGCAGGTAAAAGAGAAAGTGGAGGTATGCTGGGGCTGGAGGAGGAACTTATGCGCCTTTTCAGATTCACGGCTGAAAGTTGCAGGGCCGGTCCAGTCAAGAGTAGCATAGTAATGAGTATCATCCATCGTACGGGCGATACGGACCGAGTTCGGAGCTAACTTCTCGAAGGTGGAGGTATGGCCCGATATCGTATCATAGCGTCCTATGTAATGCTTGAAATAGCGTCCGTCAGGATAAGGAAAGTCGAGATAGATGCTCATATTACCATCGTTCAACAGTTCGGACTCGATGCTGACTCCGATCATATCTTTATCAGGATGGCAGACCGTGCGCACCTTCACCTCCTTGCGGTTCAGTTCGAAACGGCTGTAAACGACACCTGTCCACAGGTCGATCTCCTGGCGTGCGTTGCCAAGATCGATTTCCTGCGCTTCCGTACCGTCTTCGCGCAGCAGGCGGAAACCGATACGGCCCAAGTTATAGCGGTGGGGATTCTTGGTCAGCCATTCGGACAGTTCAGGCTGGTCGGGGTTACGGAGCTCGTAGGCGATCTTTTTGCCATGCGTCTCCACGACAACCGGACGGTAATCTTCGGCTTTCATTCCTTCGGGGAGGGGAAAACTGTGCCAGCTCCAGTCGGACAGGGTATTAAAAGGAACAAAAGTTTGCAATCCGGTTATATCCATCCCGAAGGCAAACTTGCCGTTACCTACTTGTGCCGGACTTTTCAGGAGTGTCCCGGTCGTACATACACGATGCCGCTTGACAACAGCTTCCCGGTCAATGGGTTCCCCCATAACAGACAAAGGCAAAAAGGCCGACAGGCAAAAGAGGCAGACTAAACTTATCAGTTTTTTCATGGTGGTTATCCTTTTATATGTTTCTGTGGATAAAGATAAGAGATTCCCCCCAAGCCTCAGTTTACAGTTCTGATATTTTTCCTTCGATTTCTGGGAAATAATGGTTTATGGATACACAATAAAATAATGATGTCCCGTAGGGGCGGGGTTCTACTCCGCCCAATGAAAATAGCGTCCGCCTTGCCGGATTTCAAAGGGCAGAGCAGAGCCCTGTCCCTACGGGACGATGATCATTTGTATAACCTCCATATTATATCTTGCTGCTCTTCTTCTTCCAAACCAAGAAAAAGGCTAAAACAACGATTGTTATGGCAAAGCCGATAATTTGTGAAATGCCGTTTTCCATGCCTAAGCCTTCGGGAGCGACAAAGATGTATGTCGAGCAGACGGCTGTCATAAACAAGGCCGGGATCAGTGTAACGATATAAGGCTTCTTCGATATTACCAGATAGACAGTCAACGCCCATAAAGTAAACACCGCGAGCGTCTGATTGCTCCAGGCAAAATAACGCCAGATCATATCGAAGCCATCCTTGTCTTTCTGACTATAAAGCAAAAGAGCGATAGCCACCAAGAATAAAGGTACACAGATCATGAGCCGTTTGGAGATACTGCGCTGCTCGAGGTGCAAGAAATCCGCTACGATCAGACGGGCCGAACGAAACGCCGTATCACCGGAAGTAATCGGGGCAGCGATCACACCTAAGACAGCTAACACGCCGCCTACCGTACCGAGCCACTCTTTCGTAATGCTGTCGACGACAACGGCGGCATTGTTTTCACCCATACCGTTGTTATGATAGAAATAAGTAGCGGCAGCCGCCCAGATCAATGCAACAATACCTTCCGTAATCATGGAACCAAAGAATATAGGACGTCCGTACTTCTCATTCTTGATGCAACGGGCCATCAACGGACTTTGTGTCGCGTGGAAACCGGAAATAGCACCGCAGGCAATGCTGACGAACATGATCGGGAAGATAGGCAGATGACCGGGATAAGTGTTCGGCATCCCATCCGTGATCTCAGGCAACGGCGGATGATTGACAAACAACATCACCAGGATACCAATCGCCATAAACAGCAGAGCGGCAGCAAACAAAGGATAGATTTTCCCGATAATCTTATCGACCGGCAACAAGGTCGCCAAGATATAATAGAGGAACACGACAATGATCCAGAAAGTGGTATCCAGATGTTCCGGTGTCAGCTTAGCCAGCAGCCCGGCAGGTCCGGCCACAAACACGGAGCCGACCAGCACCATCAGGATCACCGTAAACCCGCGCATAAACTGTTTGAAGTTCACCCCCAGGTAGCGGCCGATAATCTCAGGTAAGCTCTCCCCGTTATGGCGCAAGGACAACATCCCGGACAGGTAATCGTGTACCGAACCGGCAAAGATACTACCCAGCACGATCCACAGGAAAGAGGCGGTTCCGAACTTCGCCCCCATAATGGCGCCGAAGATCGGTCCCAATCCGGCGATGTTCAGAAACTGGATCATAAAGACTTTCCAGGTAGGCATCGGGATATAATCCACGCCGTCCTGATGTGTGTAGGCAGGAGTCTGCCGTTTGGCATCTATGCCGAAAATACGTTCAATGAATGTACCGTAGACGAAATAACCTACGATGAGTGCAATAAGGCAACAAACAAAAGTAATCATACCGGTAATTGAGAATTGAAAATTGAAAATTAGATTAATAAGGAGACAACAAGAGGAAGAAAATGGAAAACTGAAAAGTAAAGTGTTTCTTCTTTATCTTTCAATTTTCCATTTTCAAGTTTCAATTCAGAAGTCTTTTAACGACTTCCGAGATCATACGTCCTTCAGCTTTCCCTGCCAATGCTTTGGAAGCGACTCCCATCACCTTACCCATGTCTTTCGGGCCGGCTGCACCTACCTGCGCGATGATCGCCTTCAACTCGGCTTCCAGTTCTTCAGCCGACATCTGTTTCGGCAGGTACTTTTCGATAACGGCAACCTGTGCCAACTCGTCGTCTGCCAAATCCTGACGTCCTTGCTGCACATAGATAGTGGCGGAATCTTTACCCTGTTTGACGAGCTTCTGCATGATCTTCAATGCATCAGCATCAGTCAATGTATCGTTGGCTCCCGGAGCGGTCTTCGCTTCGAGAAAGAACTTCTTCACGTTTCTCAATGTGGCGAGGGCGATTTTATCTTGCGCCTTCATTGCGTTTTTAATGTCTTCGCTGACTCTTTCGAACAAATCCATAGTTTTGTAAATTAAAGAATTAAGGATGAATAATCAAACCTTCAGGTCTCCAACTATTCATCATTAATTTTTCATTATTAATTATCAATTAGTCATTATCCATCATCTAAAACTAATAACTGTGCCGCCCGACTTAGGCTTCTTGCCCTGGTTAGCAGTAGAAGAGGTGAACGACATACCTTGGGTACGTACCGGTTCCTCTCCTTTCCGGCGTATCTGCTGTATGTCTTTGGCAGTCCGCTTATAGGCCGGTTTATCTTCCATGAAAGAGATCAGGGCGTCGTCGTCCAATTCGTCGACGGCAAAGACAACGATTTCGGCATTCGGACGCGAGTCGATATATTCACCGTAATAACGTCCCATCAAGGCATCTTCTTCGGCTCGTCTTTTCCTTTCCGCTTCTTCCTTCTCTGCCATTTCGCGCAGTTGTTCTTCTGTGACAAGCTCCTGCTGCTCCGTCTTGGTCAGGATATCTTCCAATCCGAAACCGGTCACCAAGATCGTAATCTTGATCTTATGACCCAAACTATCATCATAACCATGTCCCCACTTCACCTCGTATTCAGTCTTGAATTGCGACATGAAATCATGTATATCGTCCATTTCACTGATACGAAGTTCGTCTTCATGACTATAATAAATGACAAACGCTACTCGCTTAGCATTGAAAATATTGTTCACATCGTTGACCAACGTACTCTCCAAAGCTTCCGTTATCGCTTGTCGCAAACGGCCTTCTCCTTCTCCGAAACCGATACTGATCAAAGCGACTCCACTGTTACGCATCGTTGTGTCGACATCGGCAAAGTCGACATTCTGTTCCAAATCGGTCGTCACGATTTCGGCTATACTTTTGGCCGCGATTGTCAATGTTTCATCCGCTTTACGATTCGCCTGTGGAACCGGCATATCGGCAAAATTCCTCAACCGCTCATTGTTAATCACTAAAAGCGAATCGACATTCTGCGCCATATTTCTGACACCACGAAGCGCTTTCACGATTTTCGGCCGTCCTTCAAAGACGAAAGGTATCGTAACAATACCGACAGTCAGAATCCCCATATCTTTAGAGATCTTAGCGACTACCGGTCCGGCTCCAGTTCCCGTACCACCTCCCATTCCGGCAGTAACAAAGGCCATACGAGTACCGTCATCCAACATCCGGCTGATGTCTTCTTTACTTTCCAAGGCGGCTTTTTCTCCAACTTCCGGGACATTCCCCGAACCAAGTCCATGCGTCGTATTCTGTCCGATCAGTAATTTATTGGGTACTTCCGACTTCTGCAACGCCTGGTTATCGGTATTGCACAATACGAAAGATACATCCCGGATACCTTCGCGATACATATTGCTGACCGCATTACCACCACCGCCACCGACACCGATCACCTTGATGATTGTCTGAGGCGCTTTTGCCAAATCAAAATCGTATGTATTATCGTCCATTGTCGTCTGTCTTTTATTGTTACCGATTATTGCTCATCTTTCAAGGCTTTGTCAATACCTTCTCCCATCTTATCCACAGCCTTATCGAAGAGGTCGAAGATTCCCCAGCTCTTGCCTTTTTTCTTCTCTTCCTCTTTCTTTGTCCCTGAATTGCGGTTCTTAGTCGTCGTAGCCGAAGCCGCCACCTGCTGTTCGACAGGCACTTCTTCCTGCTTTTCTTCTATTTCAGCGATTACGGATTCTTCTTTCGGCTCGATCTTCGGTTCCACCACTTTCGGCTTCTCCGGTTCGGGAGCGGTATAAAGAGCGCAGTTTTCCGTACCTTTCAGCAACAGGGCGACTGCGGTCGTATATTCGGGATTGTTGGCTATCATCTCGCCGTCGGCAATCAAGTCTTTGCGGACAGATGCATAACGGACATCCATCTTGAAACGTTCGCTGAGGGCTTCGCGCATATTCTTCAGCGCGGCCCCGTTACCGGCAATCACGATGCTGTAACCGGGTTCTTTCGCCACTCCTGTATCTTCCAGGCGAGCATATATGTTTTCGATGATCTCACGGCTGCGGGCTTCCACCACCATATTGATATCCGAGAGTTTGATCTCGCTCGAATGCTGTCCGTCAGCCAGGTCTACCGTGACCATCTGCTGTTCGTTGTCTTTTTCCCAGATAGCATTGCCGTACGTGCGCTTGACACGCTCCGCTTCCTTCTCCGGCATGCCTAAGGACGTCAGGTCGCGGGTGATCAGATGGCTGCCCAACGGGATAACGTACAGACCGGCCAGACTGCCGTCCTTGTACATCGTGACAGAGGTAACACCTGCACCAAAGTCGATCAGTGCACACCCTTTCAGCTTCTCCTGCTCCGTCAGGATCAGGTCCGCCAATGCCAACGGCGCGACAACGGCACCTGCCACATCGAGTTTGATCTGCTCCGACATATTCGTGGTTACGGCATGACGGAGAGACGGACGGCCGACGAGTAACTTATAGCGGGCTTCAATACGCGAACAACCCAGACCTACCGGATGAGTTTCCGGCTGGTTGTCGAGATAATAAACGGGAGCAGCGATATCCAGCACGTCCAGCATATCGGGACGATACTGCCGGCATTCCTGATCCAGTTCCTTCAGTACCTCTTCGGTCACCGTACCGCTACCGAGCACTCTCGACACTGCATGGTTGATCGAACGCAGCGACTGGCCTCCCACCCCGATATAAACCTTACCGATACGGGAACCGCCCAACTTGTTTTCCAGTTTGCGGATTAACCGCACAATCTTGCCGGCCGCATCTTTTATATTATATACACATCCTCTTCGTATACAGGTATCGGAGTTTTCCACTTCGTAGGCAATAATGGAAAGAGTCCCCGCAGGGCCTTTCGTACCTACCATACCGACCATGTGAGAAGAGCCAAGGTCGATGGCCGCTATAAAGTCTGTGTATGCCATATTCTCTATCTTTTAGTACAAACAATCTGATCCTTATATTTTAAACTGATAATGCTGTACTTCTCCCATCCCACCTTCGGGATCGCTTTCTCGTAGAAGAGCCGGAGATTGTCCAGTTTTTCCTCGAAATCTACAAAGGAGCCCAGCACGATACGGTGGTTACCGACCCGCGGGATCAGTTCCACCTCGTTATCAGGATGAACGTAAATCTGTTCTATCTGATTATTCCAGAAATCATTCTCCTGCAAAAATAATGCAAATTTGTATAAGTCGGTTACCGCCAACTCTTTTTCCACATATCCGCTCACCACCGGAACGTGCGCCACATAACGGCGGCTGACAGGCATCGTGCTTCCCAAATTATCCACATAATAGTTGCCTCTCGGACTTATCACACGCAAGATAGGGATTTTTTGCTCCACTTCCAATTTAATCATGCCGGAAGGAGTCTTGTAGGCTTCCACGCGGGCAATCATTTCATTTTTCAGCAGTTCGTTTTCAATCCGGTCGGTGTTGACCTCATCCATCGGTTTCTCGATCGGGTTCAAGTCAGCCTTCTTGAGGATATGCACCAGATCGCTCTCGCTCACAAAATGCTTGTCGAGACTGTCCACCACCACTACCTGGAGGTCACGGCACAATTCCTTCTGCCTGCTTTCCCGAAAGAAGAAGGAGACAAACACAATGTAACAGAACAACAGTGTTGCAACGATTATGGATACGGTACGGATCACGATTTATTCTTTTTTATCCAATATTTGTTTTACCGGGTCTACCAGCAGTTCAATATTACCGGCTCCGACCATCAGGACGACTTCGAACTTTCCAGCTTCTGCAGCTACCACCTCCAACAGTTCCTCCTTACGGATCAACCGCTTGTCGGCGATAGTTACGGCATCGAAGATGATCTGTGAAGTGACACCCGGTATCGGTTCCTCACGTGCCGGGTAGATATCCAACAATATCAGTTCATCCAGAAGCGAGAGGCTGGCGGCAAAGTCGGCGGCAAAGTCACGCGTACGGGTGTAGAGGTGCGGCTGGAAAATACCGGTCACCTTGCGCCCGGCATACAGTTCCTTCACAGAAAGGATACTTGCCTTCAACTCGGCAGGATGATGGGCGTAGTCGTCGATCAAAACAATATTTTCTTTCTTGAGATGAAAGTCGAAGCGGCGACGCGGACCGGCAAAGGTCGCCATACCGTGCTTGATCTCCTCCGGCGTCACACCGTTCAGCCAGGCAAGAGCGATAGCGGCGACTCCGTTCTCGACATTTACTTTCACGGGCACACCCAACTGTATATCGGGGATACGGACATCGGGGCCGACAAAGTCAAAGAAAATCTCGCCTCCTCCGATACGGACGTTCTCGGCGTAGAAAGTTGAGAGTTGAGAGTTGGAAGTTGAAAGTTCTTTTGTGTCGAGAGCGCCGGTATAAGTATAAAACTTCACGCCTTCTTGCAGACGGGGAGTGACATTGATACCCTGTTTCATGAGCAGGCAACCGTCCGGGCGGATCAGCGAAGTGAAATGTTCGAAACTTTCACGGTAGGCTTCCGGAGTCCCGTAGATATCCAGGTGATCGGGATCGGCCGACGTAATAACAGCCATATAGGGCTTCAACCAGTGGAAGGAACGGTCGAACTCGTCCGCTTCTATCACAGTCAAATCACTCTCTGCGGAAAGCATCAGGTTGCTGTTATAGTTCTTCAGGATACCACCTAAGAAGGCATTACAATCCACATGAGACTGCTTCAGCAGGTGGGCGACCATCGAGGACGTCGTTGTCTTGCCATGCGTACCGGCCACACACAGTCCCCGGCTACAGTCGGTAATCTCACCCAATACACGGGCACGCTTCATCACCTCGAAACCATTCCCCCGGAAATAGCAGAGCTCCGAATGGTCTTCTGGGACGGCAGGGGTATAGACGACTAGCGTCTTTGCCGGATCGGTAAAGTCGTCGGGGATCAGGTCCACATTGTCTTCATAATGAATGACGGCTCCTTCATAGTTCAACTGTTCCGTCAGACCGGAAGGGGTCTTGTCGTAACCGGCCACCTTCTTTCCCTTCGAAAGGAAATAGCGGATCAAGACACTCATCCCGATCCCGCCGGCTCCAACAAAATAGACAGCCGTTATATTGTTTATATCCATATTTTCTTATTCGTTACTATTCTTTATTACAAAGATACTATCTTCCTATCGTATTTGCTATAAAAGACCGGCATCTTCTTCGGAAAAGACTATAGCTTTTGCGGCAAAAGGCTATAGCTTTCTTGAAAAAAGACCATAGGTTTTCCAACGAAAGGTCATAGCCTGTTCCCGCGCTTGACGCGGAATCGCAAAAGAGGCGGCTACATACTATTAATGACTGTTCTTTTGCGGCCCCGCGTCAAGCGCGGGGACAAGGCCTATTCGATGATCCTGACGATCTCGTCCACGATGCGTTCCGCGCTCTCATGGTGGGCCAGTGTCGCGATGTTGCGGCTCAAGGTACGGAGGCGTTCATCGTCGTGGATGATTTCGAGAGCTTTCGGGACCAATTGTTGTTCGGCATCTTTGTCGGCCACCATGATAGCAGCATCTTTACCCACTAAAGCCAAGGCATTCTTCGTCTGATGATCTTCTGCCACATTGGGAGAAGGGACCAGGATCACCGGTTTCTTCAACAGGCAAAGTTCGGAGATAGAGCTGGCTCCCGCACGAGAGATAATCAGATCGGCGGCCGCGTATGCATAGTCCATGCGCGTGATAAAATCCGAACACCAGACCGGCATTCCCCTGTAAGCCTTCAGATGCTTTAAAGCCTCTTCATGATAGTAGCGTCCGGTTTGCCAGACCACTTGTACGTCGACATCCGAAGCGAAGAGCTTGTCTAAATCGCCCTGTATGCTGCGGTTGATCGTCCGGGCTCCCAAGCTGCCGCCCACCACCAGGATCGTCTTCTTATCCGGTGAAAGGCCGAAGAACTTCAAGGCTTCCTCACGTTTGCCCAACGCCTCTTCCAAATCCTGGCGGACCGGGTTGCCGGTCACGACGATGCGGTCGGCCGGAAAGAACTTCTCCATGCCTTCGTAGGCAACGCATATTTTGCTGGCTTTCTTTGCCAGAAGCTTATTCGTGACACCCGCATAGGAATTCTGCTCCTGTATCAAGGTAGGGATTCCTAAAGAAGCGGCCATCCAAAGCGTCGGTCCGCTGGCATAACCGCCTACGCCTACGGCAATATCGGGTTTGAACTCGCGTATCGTCTTTTTGGCAAGCCGGAGGCTTTTGAGCAGACGGCCTACGACACGGATGTTATTAGCCAGGTGGGCACGGTCGAAGCCGCTTACCGGCAATCCCACGATACGATAACCGGCGGCAGGCACTTTCTCCATTTCCATCCGGTCATCAGCTCCCACAAACAGTATTTCCGCCTCCGGAAAACGTTTCCTGAAGGTATTGGCGATAGAGATAGCCGGGAAGATATGTCCTCCGGTTCCACCGCCGCTTATGATGATTCGGTACTGTTTCATATATTCTTTTCTGTTGTTGTTTCTTCTTTCAGCTCGGCTACGGCTTCGAGCGGGTTTATGTCACTGTCTACGGTTTCGACTCCGTTTTCAACGGATGCCAGTCCGCTTTCAATCGGATGCCCATCCGTATCCGGTTCGATGCCTACGGGATTTTCATCTGCCGCCGGTTCCTCTTCCTCCTCTTCATTTCCCATATTGGCTCCGAAGCGGCTCACACTAAGGATAATCCCGATATAGGCACAAGAGATGACGGTCGACGTTCCGCCACGGCTGACCAACGGCAATGGCTGCCCCGTCACCGGTATGAGATCGACCGCGACTGCCATATTGGTCAATGCTTGGACAACAAGCATCAAGCCACATCCCAAAACAAGGAACTTGGGGAATAGTTTATCGCATTTCCGGGCGATCATCCCCACCCTGACAAGCAGGGCGATATAAAGGAAGAGGACGAAAGCTCCCCCAAAAACCATTCCCATCTCTTCTATAATAATAGCATAGATAAAGTCGGAATATGCCTGTGGCAGGAAGTCACGCTGCTGACCGTGTCCGGGAAACTTGCCCCAAAGACCACCACGCGCAATGGCGATCTTGCCATGCACCACTTGGTAGTCATCTCCGTCAATATGGACAGCCTTGCCCGACTCTATCTTAACGGGAGGCGTACCGTCGACGAAGCGTTCAATACGCGCCCTCCAAGTATGTACACGCTCAGGCATCCGCTTCATCACCGGCTCCGGAGCAAAATAGAGGAGCGACACCGCAAAGATCAGTATAAGTAACAAGCTCCCCCAAAACTTCAACAGACGAAGCAGTGAGATCTGCCCGAAGAATGCCATCATCTGAATAACGGAGAAGAGCAGGATCGCCGTAGAGCCGTTTGTAAAGAAAATCAGGCCACAGATCACCAAGGCAGCTCCCTGTATCCACCAGAACATCTGCTTATCCGTAAACCAGTGGCGTTTGCTCAAGATGAAAGCGGTATACACCATCAATGTGATCTTGGCGATCTCGGACGGCTGAAACGTCACGCCGATATTCATCCAACGAGGTTCGCCGTTTATTACCACCACCAATCCCGGTATCCTCGTCAACAAAAGGAGTAACAGAATGGCTGAAACCACAGCCCCTCCGGCAAGCAAGGCATACCAGCGGCAATGGATATTGTGCAAGAGCAAGACGAGCACACATCCTCCCAAGAGGAAGGTGGCATGATCTGCAATCGGCTCCCAATGCGTCGCGCTCTTGTAGGCAAGCGTGCTACTCGCGCTAAACACCTCTATTGCCGAAATCAGGCAAAGGAACATGAAGATGATCCAGATCACCAGGTCGCCTTTGAACAATTTACTTGCTAAATTCATCTCTCCGTTTTTCTTTACAGGTTACGCACACAGGCTTTGAACTGGTCGCCTCGATCCTCATAGCTTTTGAAGAGGTCGAAGCTGGCACAGCAAGGTGACAACAAGACGGTATCTCCCTTTTCAGCCAGTTTATACGCTTTCGACACCGCTTCTTCCATCGAACGGGCATCTTCGATAACGGGCACCTTCCCGTCGAAGAAAGCGTGCAGCTTAGTATTGTCCACACCGAGAAATATCAGGGCGTGCACCTTTTTCTTCACCAGCTCTTCTATTTCGGAGTAATCATTTCCCTTATCCGTTCCGCCGAGTATCAAGACCAGCGGAGTGGTCATGCTCTGCAAGGCGTACCAGCAGGAGTTTACATTCGTAGCTTTCGAGTCGTTGATATAATCGACTCCGCGCACACGTGCCACTTTCTCAAGGCGGTGCTCCACCCCGGTAAAGTCGCTCAGCGAAGCTCGCAGATTTTCATCATGGATATCCACCAGTTTGGATGCGATACCAGAAGCCAGCGAATTATACAGATTATGCGTTCCCGATAATGCTAATAAATCTTGTTCCATTGTAAACGTTCCGTTTGAGGTTTCAATTCTTATCTTTTTATCTTCCGTATAGCCCTTTACGCCAGCTTCGTGAGTTTCGGCGAACGGGTAGAGAGTTGCCTCGGGATGCCGTTTGGCAATTTCGCGGGCAATAATAGGATCGTCGTTCCAGAATATGAAAGCATCTTCGGCCGTCTGATTCTGGAGGATGCGGAATTTAGCATCCACATAGTTCTGCATCTCGTAGTTATAACGATCCAGATGATCGGGCGTTATATTCAATAAGATGGCGATGTCCGCCTTAAAGTCATACATGTTGTCGAGCTGGAAACTACTCAGTTCGATCACGTAAACGGCGTGAGGATCTTCGGCCACCTGAAGGGCGAGGCTGTTCCCGACATTTCCAGCAAGCCCCACGTCCACTCCCGCCTGTCGGAGGATGTGGTAGGTCAGCATGGTCGTCGTCGTCTTGCCGTTACTCCCGGTGATACAGATCATCTTGGCGTCCGTATACCGTCCGGCAAATTCTATTTCGGAGATGATAGGCGTACCCTTCTCCTTCAGTTTCTTTATAATGGGAGCCTTGTCGGGGATACCCGGGCTCTTGATAATTTCGTCGGCATTCAGGATGTCGGCTTCGGTATGCCGGCCCTCTTCCCAACGGATTTCGTGAGCATCCAGCATATCCTTATATTTGGGTTTGATAGACGAAAAATCGGAAACGAACACATCGAGTCCTTTCGCCTTCGCCAGCACAGCGGCACCTGCGCCACTTTCACCACCCCCTAAGATAACAATCCTTTTCTTCATTTGATTTATGATTTCTTTATTCATTTATGATTTATAATTTATGATTTATGCATCGATAATAAATCATAAATTATAAATCATAAATCACTTTATCTCATCTTTAACGTCACAATCGTAACAACTGCCAGGATGATACCGATCAGCCAGAAGCGGACCACGATCTTAGATTCGGGCACCACGTTAAACGGTTTCTGTATCAAAGCCTGTATTCCCGCATTACCGGGTTTCTGGAAATGATGATGGAGAGGAGCCATCTTGAAGATGCGTCGCCCTTCACCGTATTTCTTCTTCGTATATTTGAAATAGAACGTCTGCATAAGAACGGAGAGATTCTCTACCAGGAAGATGCCACACAGGATCGGGATCAACAATTCCTTCCGGATAATGATTGCGAATACGGCGATGATACCGCCCAGCGTCAAGCTACCCGTATCTCCCATAAACACTTGTGCCGGATAAGCGTTGTACCACAAGAATCCGACTGTCGCCCCGATAAAGGCAGCCGCAAATACCACCAGTTCTTCCGCTCCCGGAATGAACATGATATTCAGGAAGGAAGCAAACTCGAAGTGCGACGACATATATGCAAGGATTCCGAGCGCCACCCCGATAACCGCCGAACTTCCCGCCGCAAGTCCGTCCAGGCCGTCTGTCAGGTTCGCTCCGTTCGATACGGCCGTTACCACGAAGATCACCATCAGGACGAAGACCAGCCAGGCGGCTTCCTCTTTATATTCGCCTGCCCAATTAACCAACTGGGCGTAATCGAAATTGTTGTTCTTCACAAACGGGATCGTCGTCTTGGTCGACTTCTTTTCAACCGTATGGAAGCGTACTTCCTCGATCACATTGTCATGCCGCACTTCCATATTCTCCTTGATCACCACATCCGGACTCATAAAAAGTACCAGGCCGACGATCAGCCCCAGACCGATCTGTCCGATAATCTTGAACTTGCCATGCATCCCTTCCTTGTTCTTCCGGAACACTTTGATATAGTCGTCGGCAAATCCCAATGCCCCTAACCAGATGGTCGTCACCAGCATCAGGATCACATAAATATTGGTCAGCTTCGCACAGAGCAAGGTCGGCACCACGATCGCAATGATAATGATGATACCTCCCATCGTCGGCGTCCCTTTCTTACTCATCTGTCCTTCCAAACCGAGGTTACGCACCGTCTCGCCGATCTGCAATAGTTGCAGCTTGTCGATGATGCGACGTCCGATAGCCGTCGAGATGAACAATGACAGGATCAATGCCAAAGCGGAACGGAATGATACATACTTGAACATACCGGCACCCGGGAAATCGAGCTGATCCAAATAATTAAACAAATAATACAACATAAAAAACTTCGTTTTTCAGTTGAAAGTCAAGAGTTGAAAATTGAAAGTTATGTTCAGCAGCATTTAACTTTCAACTTTCACCTTTCACCTTTCAACTCTTAAATATTTCTTTTAACTGTTCCCGGTCGTCAAAATGGTGCTTTACGCCTTTTACTTCCTGGTAATCTTCATGGCCTTTGCCGGCAACCAAGATCACGTCGCCTTTCCTGGCCAGCATAGTGGCCGTTTTGATCGCCTGCGCACGATCTGTAATACAGAGTGTGCGCTCCATATCGGCTGCATTCAGGCCGGCCACCATATCTTTAATGATCTCATCCGGTTCCTCGAAACGGGGATTGTCGGAGGTCAGGATCAGCTGGTCGCTCAACTTGGCCGCTTCCTTCGCCATGATCGGGCGCTTTCCTTTGTCGCGGTTGCCGCCACAGCCTACGACTGTGATCACACGGCCGTTACCGTCCAGCACCTCATGAATGCCGCTCAACACGTTCGTCAATGCATCAGGCGTATGGGCATAATCCACGATTGCCGTATATCCCAACGGAGACTGGATCGTCTGGAAACGACCGGAAACCGAATGCAGATCGCTCAACACGACCAACACTTCTTCCGGGTCCTTACCCAACGAGACAGCCGCCCCATACACTGCCAACAAGTTATAGGCATTGAAACGACCGACAAAACGTGTCATCACCTCACGACCGTTAACCAGCATTTCGGTTCCTTCGAAATGGGATTCCAAGATCTTTCCTTTGAAATCTGCCAACGTACGCAGCGAATAAGTCAGCTTCTTAGCAGCCGTATTCTGTAGCATGACAAGGCCGGATTTATCATCCGCATTCGTAAGTGCGAAAGCCGAAGCAGGCAGATCATCGAAGAATTTCTTCTTGGCTTTCAAGTAATTCTCGACTGTCTTATGATAATCCAGGTGATCACGCGTCAGATTGGTAAAGATGCCCCCGTTGAAGGACAGACCACTGATACGCTTCTGGTCGATCGAATGCGAACTAACCTCCATAAAGGCATACTCGCAACCGGCATCCACCATCCGGGCCATCAGGTTATGGAGAGTGACAGGGTCAGGCGTCGTATGGTCGGTCGGAATCGCCTCGCCATCGATATAGTTGCAGACGGTAGAGAGCAGCCCCACTTTATGCCCCATCTTCCGGAACATCTCGTACAGGAGCGTCGCAATCGTTGTCTTTCCGTTTGTTCCGGTCACTCCCACCAGTATCAGGTTGTCCGAAGGATTCTCATACCAAGCGGAAAGCGATTTACCTAAAGCATCCGCCGAATCTTTCACCCGGATGAAAACCGGTTTGCTTTCGGATACCAGCATATTTTCATCCGGAAGGACAGGGATTTCCTCGCAGACGATTGCGGCAGCACCTTTTTCGATCGCACTTTGGATATAAGCATGACCGTCTACAGCAGTACCCCGAACCGCTACAAACAAAAAGCCTTTTTCCACTTTACGGGAATCAGACTGGATGCCAGAGATCTCCACGTCGGCGTTTCCGACAACCTCAAGCACTTCCAACGGATGAATAAGTTCTTTTAGTTCCATAGCCTATTTTAATGTTAATGAAACGGTTTGTCCTTTCGAAACTCGCGAACCGGGAGATATGGATTGAGATGATACACGCCCCATACCATTCAACGACGCTTGTAATCCGACACTTTCCAGCAGATAAACGGCATCTTTCGCTCCCATGCCGACTACGTTCGGCACCAATCCTTCGCGGATAGGGATATCTTTCAGTTTCACATCTTCCCTGCCGTCTTCACGCTTAGCCGTCACCCATTTGGTTTCGATACTATCGTTATCGGCCTCTATATCGAGTTTGTTCAAAACATATTCCAACGCATCCCGTTCACCTGCTTTCGGTTGCGGCAACATTACAGCCAGTGAGTCCTTCTCCATATCGCGGATATCAAAAGACATATGGCTGGCATATACCTTCTCGGCTATCGCCTTCACTACACCACCAGACATCGTACCGCCCGAAGGATAGCCGTTGCGCGGCTGACGGATCACGACAATACAGGAATATTTCGGTTCGTCGGCAGGGAAATAGCCGCAGAAGGCAACCTGGTGCCCTGCCTGCCGGTAAACACCTCCCGAAGCGATCTGAGCCGTACCGGTCTTGCCGGCAATACGGACAAAGTCGGAATGGACAGCCTTACCGGTACCTTTCTCCACGACTCCTAACAACATATCCTTTATCATATTGAGCGTACGTTCCGAGCAGATGGATTCCCGCACCACTTCGGTAGAGAAGCTCTGCACGGTCTTGCCGTTGTGCAAGATTTCTTTCGTAAAGATCGGACGCACCATCTTCCCGTTATTGGCAATCGCATTATAGAAAGCAAGCGTATAGATCGGCGGAATCTGAGTCTCATATCCGAAAGACATCCATGGTAAAGCTGTCTTCGACCAGTAACGTACCGTGTCGTCCGGTCGGCGGATTTTAGCACGACCGGCTCCGGGAATTTCCAGACGCAGGTCTTCGTTCAAACCAATGCGGTAAAGTCCTTCCACAAACTTAGTCGGATTCTTTTCGTATCCTTTCAGGACCGTCTTGGCAACCCCGATATTAGACGAATACCAAATAGCCTGTTCCACCGAGATACGACCGTAACCGCCTTTATTATTATTATGGTCTGTCATACGGGCCCCTTTATACATATAGATACCGTTGCCAACATCGACCGTATCGCCGGGCTGGCAGACACCGTCTTCAAGCGCAACCATGATGGATGCGACCTTAAAGGTCGAACCGGGTTCCGTTTCATCCGCTACGGCATGGTTGGTATCCTCGCCGTAGACGCCTTCACGGATACGTCCCATGTTGGTAATCGCCTTCACCTCACCTGTCGCAACTTCCATTACGACAGCCGTACCCGATGCGGCATCGATCTTTTTCAACATGTCGAGCAACGACTTCTCTGCTATATCCTGGATATTGATGTCGATTGTCGTACGGATATCCATTCCTTCCACCGGTTCCACTTCCACGACATTCGTCCACCCTCCACCGAGACGTCGCACGGAATTCAAGCCGGCTACACCGTGAAGCAAAGTATCGTATTGCAATTCCAGCCCATTCTTTCCCTTGGTCAGTCCCGTTTTAGGATCGATATCACGGAACGTGTCGCCGATCGTACGGGAGGCCAATGTGCCAAACGGCTTTTGGCGTTCAACCATTTCCCGTGTATAGAAACCACTCTTGAACACTCCTAACCGGAGGAAAGGGAATTTCTTGATTTCCTTCAAATCCGAATAGGACACCTTATCCCGGCAAATCGGGAACTGGCGGCTCTTTTTTTTCGCATTCAAACCACTTAACAGATATTTCTTATAACCGGCCGGTGTACGGTCTTTCAACTTACGGGAGAGGTAGACAGAAAGCGAGTCGACCCCGTTGTGCTTACTATACAAGAATGTATCCAAACTGCTCCATTTCTTTGTCTTATTTGAATAGCAATCGGCTGCGAAATCTATGTAAAGGTAATAGCAAGGAACACTGGTCGCCATCAGCTTGCCATCAGCAGAAAAGATGTTTCCCCGGCTGGGATAAACCAAACGGTCCGGCCGTTTTTGTATCGAATCAAGATGCAACCAATAGTCTCTCTCGACAAAAGCGGTTTGGGAAGCTCGTATCAACACGCTACCTGCTACACATACGAGCAGGAACACGATGAAGAAGTAACAGAATATAATCCGGTTACTCTTAGGTGCAAATTCTTTTGGTTCGATATCTTCAGCCATCTTTACCTATACAATTCATACGGCGGATTCTTCGCCGCTTCCAATTCTATACCCTGTTCTTCTATCAATAGTTCGATCTGCGACTGGCGGCTGTTGCCCGTCAATTCCGAAGAAATGGACAACGCCTCGAATCGTACATCGCGCAATTGTTGTTGCAGACGATCGATCTCACGTAGCCGTTGCATACAGACATATCGGTTACCGATAAAAATAAATATCAGCATAACGACAAGAACAATCATCTTCGTATGTTTGACGATGAAATCTTCTTTCAAGATCCCACCGCCCAATATATACAAAAAAGAGAAACGATTCTCCTTCTTCTTTTTCTTCTGTTTCGTGTCCACAGCCATACTTTTTAGTTGAAAGTTGAGAGTTGAGAGTTATTAGACTTTATGTTCATTATTCAACTCCGCAATTCTTAATTTTGCACTCCGGGAGCGGGGATTCCGTTCGATCTCCTCGCCCGACGGGACAATCACCTTATTGTTTACCAGACGGAACGGAGATTTGATATTCCCAAAAAAGTCCTGCTCCGCCTTCCCTTCAAAGTTACCCGTCTTCAGGAAATTCTTCACCAACCGGTCTTCTAAAGAATGGTAAGTGATAACAACCAGACGACCACCGGGCTTCAACACTTGCAGCGTTTGTTGCAACATCTCGCGCAAAGCACGCATTTCATCATTCACCTCGATACGCAAGGCCTGAAATACCTGAGCCAGGAATTTCTTTTCCTTATCTTTTCCCGTAAAAGGCTTTATCACTTCCAAAAAGTCGGCGATCGTTTCTATCTTCTTTATTTCGCGGCTACGTACCAGCACGGATGCCAGTTTGCGTGCCACTTTCAATTCTCCGTAAAGATAAAACAAGTCGGCTAACTGCTCTTCCGTATATGTATTAACAATATCCGCAGCAGTTTGTCCTGCCCGGGTATTCATTCTCATATCCAACGCCCCGTCGAAACGGAAAGAAAACCCACGATCCTTGTCATCAAAATGATGGGAAGAAACGCCCAAATCTGCCAACAGTCCATCGACCTCACCAGCAACACCATGATAGCGCATGAAGTTATATAAATAACGAAAATTACTGCGGACAAATACAAAACGGGAATCCGCCGGAATGTTTTTCTCAGCATCGGCATCCTGATCAAATCCATAAAGTGTCCCTTCGTTATCCAGCCGGTTCAAGATTTCACGTGAATGTCCTCCACCTCCAAAGGTGACATCGACATACACACCGGAAGGTTGAATGCCCAGTCCCTCCAAACTTTCATGAAGCATTACCGGCACATGATAACAGACTTCTTTTTCTTCCATTTCTTCGCTACTTCATGTTAAACTTTTCCTTAAAATAAGGGCCTGTAGTTGGTTGATTAGCACACACATCACCCTATTGGAGGGTAAAAGTACACATTTCCTAATTTAACCGCCAAGAAATATAAGAGAAAAGTAACAAAAAGTTTTCAACAGGTCAGAAAAATACTTATATTATGGCGGCCCTAAACCCTGTCAGAATCGTGTATTTGGAGATTATACAGGATTGTTTTCAAATATCGTATTCTCCGGAGGATAAGCAGTCCCGATTTTTCAAATCCCCCTCATCAGCACATTCATATATATGCACAAAAAGCCTCTCCGATATTTCTACCGGAAAGGCTTGTTTGTTTTCTGCCCTCTTTTCTCACGAAAAGAGGAGCAGTCGATTTATTTAATTAATAAATGCATCGAATTATTTAACGATAGCTTTAACAGCTTCTTCGCCTTCAACAGCTACTACAACTACACCCTGAGGAGCAGCGATTGTAGCGTCGCTTGAAGTGATGACTGTGTTAGCTACTGTCTGACCTAAGATGTTAGTTACAACTACTTTCTTACCAGCAGCATTAGCAACACGTACAGCACCCTGCTGAGCGATTACTGTTACTTCTGATGTTGCGATTTCTTCGTTGTCTGTTGCCAATTGATCATCTTCTTTGTTTTCAACGTTGAAGATCAGGGCACCGTCACCACCAGTCTTAGCATTAGAGAATGTTGAAGAATTGTCTGTCAAGACAATGCAACCATTCTGCATCTTGATCCAAGCAGCCTTTTCAGGAGCAATGTCTTTATTAGCTGCACTTGTCGGTTCGTAAGAATTAGATTCGATCAAGAATGCATTTTCAGGACCTTCTTTTGCAACATTAGCGGCATCTTCAGGATTTACATAACGGAAAGACCAAGTATAGTTCTTATGTGCATCACCCTTCAGAGACTTAACATAAGTGTTATAGATCTTAGCATCTGTATAAGCCTTAGCAATAGTTGCAGTATCCAATTCTTCCGGTTTCATATTTTCAAAGCCATTAACCAGAATAAACAACTTGTCGTCAGATTGAATAGCTTTAACAAAACCTACGCGAGTGTAACCGTTCTTAATATCTGTATAAGGTTTGTCCTTACCGATCTTAGCAACTGAATCCTGGAAGCTAACCAAGAACTTAGCGTGAACGAAGCCCGGAGTAGCAGGTCTTGAGTGGTAACATTCTTCTGCTTTATCTGTAGGAGTACCGTCAGCCTTGATGTGGCCTGTTGTTTCTTCACAGATATAACCATCTTTCTGACCTACGATAGTACGATTTGCAGAGATTAAATACTGAGGTTTGATATAACCTAAACCACGATTTACCCAAGCAGTATCAACATGGAATCCAAGACCTGTAGCCTTATCTGCTGTCCAAATACCCAGATAATCAACATTTGCATCCATCAAACCACCTTCACGGTTGTTTTCGTCCATCAAATATTCACCACGTACAGATTCAAGGAAGCGCAATGTATCAGCAGCATCTGTTGCACTTTCATTCAAAGCAACATTATTGAAACGACGATATAAAGGTTTATCATCAACACTGATAGCAAATGCAGAAGTTCTTGTTTCTGCCAACGGCTGCTGTTTCAAGTTTGCAGTCATACCATCATCGGCAACACCAATCTTAGTAGCATCGATTTCATCTTCTGACGCATTTACAATAGCATAATAATGTTTACCATCGTAGTGATTATTTTCTTTGAAATAAACGCTATCCAAAGCAGCAACCTTACCAAGAACAATCTTATTTTCAGCACCAACACCTACAGTATCAGCATCCAAAGAGATCAAATACTGATTTCTGTACAATTTGGCAATACCCTTAAGACCATTTACATTTGCAGGAACTGCACCATATTGAACCTGTGTTCCTTCAGAAATATTGAATGCAGTATAACCGTCTGTTGCATACAGAATCGAGTCTTTATCTTCACCTCTCTTGATCCATTTATCCTGAGCATACGGATGCAGATAGTTGAATTTATATTTAGCAACCTTCAAACTGTCTTTATCGAATTTTCTGTAACCCAGATAAGGATCTTTCAAGATTGTAGAGTCTGTAATCTGCACAAAATTAACAACTGTAGCAGCTGCAATAGAAGAACCAGCAACAGAGAATGCATCAACAATGACTTTTTCATCTTTCAGACGTAACTGAACCGTTGCAGCATCGTCGAACTCACGGTTAGTGATCTTAATCGGAGAAGTCGGCTGCATATTTTCTGCAATCTGAGTCTTCTGAACAAACCACTGGTAAGCCGGCATGTGCTGAGGATTTTGCTCATCAAGAGTTACCCATTCATAAGCATTACCATCCTTATGGATAGGAGAAGCCAATACCTGACCCTTTGCATTATAAATCACATACAAACCATTTTCTTCAGAAGTCTTGTCTGTTGCAACAGGTGCACAACCTTTATAACCAAGAGATACATCTGATTCTTTCTTGTCTGCAACAGTAATGATACGGATCTGATCTTTCAACAAATCTTGAACTGTGATGAAGTTCTTTTCACCTTTAGTTCCAGCCAAATTATCAAGAACTGCTACAGTTGCGGTTGCAGCAGCCCAATTAGCATCAGAGTCTGCTTTACGAGTCACTTTCTTTGCCTGAACAATCAAACTATCTATTGAAGGATAGTATGTAAAGGCAAACTTGTACTGATCTTTCAAAACAGTCTTATTGATAGAATCCTTTGCAGAGACAGGTATTGTTGCAGCTTTAGACTTCGCACGAGTTGCAGCATCAAGTTTAGACCAGTCAAATGCCAAGAATTTACTACCTGCACTGTTTGTATAAGCCGTATCCACAAACAAATAGCTACTATCTGTATGAAGGATAAACACATAATCAGCTTCAGCATCTTCAGCTAAGAACTTATTTGTTGTAAACGGATTTTTAACAAAATTCGCAATTGATTCTACTCCTTTTTCATCCGGAGCAAAACCCAACTTAATACCTTCTTTGACAGCATCACCTTCCAAAGTACCCAATATAGAGTTAATTTCAGCAGCTTCTAATCTTACAGGATTAGCTGTTTGTAATGTAAACTGTGTAAAAATTGTCGGAGTGCCTAATGCTTCACCTGCAGCATCAGCAGAACCCGCTTTCTTAACATCAATGTCAGAAGCTGTAGCAAAAAGACCAATAACAGAGTCAGTCTTGAAGTGAGAATAGACAGTCGCAGGCTTCATTCCTGATTTGTACTGAGGAGAGAATGCCCAACCAGCAATTTCGCCACCAACAGTAACATCCGCACCGCTTGCTGTTTCTTTTGCTAAACCTTCCAATGCTGTTCCTGAATAAGCGATATCCAAACGCTGACCAGTAGATTTGTTTACGAAGTTATAAATAACATTTTTACCTTCGTTCTCATCAACAACTTCAACACACCAAAGAGTGCTTGCCAAATTTGCAGAAGTTACATCAGCTTCTTTTACAGGGATCAATTTACCATCGTCATCCATTCCTAAAAGATAAGGATCTGTAGCAGTATACATTAACTGATACAGATACTCCTTTGAAGTGTCCAAAGAAGTCACAGGATTTCCGGCTGCATTAGCAGACATCGCACCGAACAATGCAACCCCTGCCAAAAGAGTAGAAAACTTTTTGTTCATAATCAAATAATTTAATATTAATACTAAAGTGTAAATAAATCAATCAAATAACACGTACGTCTTCTAAATCTTATAATCAAATACCATTGCGTACGATTTTCTCTTGGCAAAAATACGCATAACTTTTAAACCGACAATCCTTTTCCTTAATATTTTTTCCTTTTCTATATTCTTTCTTATCAACAAGATAAGTTATCCCGTACGAAAATGCTTATTTACAAGACAAACTCTGGTATTTATAGAGGAACTACTCCAAAGCCCTACATATCTGAAATTAATGTACGTGCGTACATTAAAAATATAAACCGAATCGATCTCTATATGGTATAACGGAAAACAGCTGTCATACCTGTATATTATGTTACCAATCCTCACACAAGAAACATGATGATATGATGGTTGTTTTTAATTTACCATTGAAGTTCACATATTGGCAGATATGAATCATTTCAGCCTCACCCGCCCTTGAAACCTTTTGATTATCATATCATACAAGAGTGAAGGTAATTTGGTTCAGTTTTTCTTATATCCGAGCCTTCTGCGTACAAATCATGAGAGATTGAGAGATGAACAGCCCCCTTATAAAGACAAAATTATTTCTTCGCTTAAGCCGGTACACTTTACTATGGTAGCAACATCTACACCCGTATCTTTCATCTTCGAAGCGACTTGACGCATGCCCTCGGCAAGACCTTCCGCCTTCCCTTCCGCTTTCCCTTTCGCCTCACCTTCGGCGATTCCTTCTGCTTTTCCCTCTATTCTCCCTTCTAATTTGGCTGTGCCGATCACGTCGTTTTGGATCATGATAGCGTCGATATGGCGGTCGTAGATAAGGCGTTCCTGGGGCGACATCGAGTAGTATTTCAACTTTTCACGGGCTTCCTTCAGACCCGGTGCAGTCGTGTCGGGACGGATCGTGCCGTCTTTCAAGTATTCGATCCATTCGTCCAAAGGGGTGAGAGCCACTTTGTCGAACTCATTTACCCGGACCAAGATATATTCGGGGAAGATTTCGGCGGGAAGATGCGAGACGATAACATCCCGTTCACGCGTGTTGACACGCAGATGGTCTCCCGTATGTACACCGACGAAATGATTTTGGCCGTGATAGATATAGTCTGTCCCAATACCAATGTCGAAATAGAGGATGCTGATGGAGTAGACTTTCTTGATTTTCTCGTAACCTTCGCCAATCGAGATATGTTCAGTGATGGCTTTGGCGACACCGTAAAGGATGCGTTCCAAATAATGCAGCTCGCGTGTGTTCTGGATTTCGACGAGGATGATTTCGCCTTTGCTGTTCAAGGCTTTGATATCGACGCGGTTGAACTTGTCGTCGGCGCTTTCCTGGTTGCCTTCACTTTCGAGGATTTCGACGATCTTGATTTCTTCGTTCAGCATGACGGTCAGGAAACCGTCGAGCACATCGAAATTGGCCTTCTGCCGCAACAGACGCTTAATGGCCCAATCGAAGCGAATATACCTGTCCTGCAACTTTTTTCTTTCCATCTCTTCCATGATTTTCAGATCTGACCCTTCCTTTTTCATAGTTACTGTTTTATTAGTTCATCCACAAATATACATATTATTTATGAATGGGCAACGAACCGTAATCTTTTTGTAATATCTTATCTTCCAATAATTATCGGGTGAGCCATTTCTTCCCCAGATAGTGGACGGGATACCAAGCGGCAAGGAAGCCGATGGTGAGGACAGTTATAAAGACAATAAGGATATCACCGGCTTCGACACGGACCGGATAGGCATCGATAATAAAGGAACCGGCTGCCTGGCCTAATTTGATAATACCTAATTCCTGTTGCAACAAACAAAGAACCAAGCCAATAACGATACCGATCAAAGCGCCGAGCCCGGAAATCATCCAACCTTCGAAGAGGAAAATACGACGGATCAGACGGTCGTCCGCCCCCATATTCCGTAAAGTACGGACATCCTCTTTCTTTTCTATCATCAGCATGGATAGCGAACCGATCACATTGAACAGAGCCAAGATCAGAATAAAACACAGAATCAGGAAGATCATCCACTTCTCCCCCTGCATCATCCGGAAAGAGGCTTCCTGCTGTTCATAACGGTCCTTGACCGAAAAATTATCACCTAAAAGCGATTTTATACGGCTTTTGACCGAATGAATATCCGCACCGGGAACCAATGACAACTCTATCGCCGAAACTTCCTTCTCATAACTGAACAAAGAGCGGACCATCGACAAAGGCAGCAGGATGAAGTTTTCATCATACATCTGCTGGTTAGTGGCATATACACCACCTACAAAAGCATATTCCAAATTCAGGGAAGCGACAGGGTTAGAGAGATTGACTTTCTCATTCCTCTTGGGAGCATAAATTTCCAAAGGATCGGCATAACTAGGACGCACTCCCAAGGAGAAAGCCGTTCCGACACCCAAGTTAGCATAATTGGCCACTTCGTCGGACAGGACAAATCGGCCTTCCCGACTATCGACCAAAATACTGTCTATCCGCGTCAGGCGCCCGAAAGTATCATCTACACCTTTCACTGTAGCAGTAATCTGGCGGTCCCGATAGCGAACCTGCGCATTGTCCTGCAACACTTCACAAAACAAAGCAACCTCAGGCAGTTCTTTCACTTCCCGGACAGCCGGAAGAGTCGGATCGAAAACTTTTCCCTGCACAGGCTGAATCTTCAACTCCGGATCGAAGTTGCTGAGCATGGAAGAAACCAGTCCGACAAACCCGTTCAATACAGACAGCGCACATACCAAAGCCATTGTAGCAACAACCACTCCACAAACAGATACCATCGAAATGATATTGATGGCATTGTGGGATTTCTTCGAAAAAAGGTAACGCCGGGCTATATAAAACGGGAAGTTCAACGCAGTATTTTTTACTTTTTCAACAGATTATCAATGTTCTCGATATAATCCAGGGAATCGTCGATAAAGAAAGTCAGTTCAGGAATCTTGCGAACCTGCTGCCGGATGCGCTGTCCGAGGTCAAAGCGGATAGCCTTCGTATTCGCCCGGATATTCTCAAGCATCTCCTTCGACTTCTCAGACGGGAAGATACTCAGGTAAGCACGTGCCACACTCAAGTCAGGGCTTACGCGTACCACACTGACAGAGATCAGGATGCCATGCATAGCCTGTGTCTGTTTCTGAAAGATATCACTCAACTCCTTCTGCAGGAGACGTTCTATTTTACTTAGTCTTGTACTTTCCATAATTTCTTGCTTTTTATTTTTTCCAGATCATTGTGAGGCCGTCACGCAAAGGTAAGATAACTTTTTCAATACGCGGGTCTTCTTTGATTTTATCATTAAAACTAAGAATACCGAGTGTTTGTTTATCCGTGGGATGCTCTTCTACCACATGACCGTCCCACAACGTGTTGTCGGCAAGAATCAATCCACCGGCACGCACCATCGGGAAAACAAGGTCGAAGTATTCCGAGTAAAGCCGCTTGTCGGCATCGATAAAAACCAGATCGAAGGTTTCACCAAGCGCCGGGATAATATCGAGGGCATCTCCGAAATGCACCCGTATCTTATCCTGATGGGGCGACTGTCTCAGATATTTCATGATGAAATCCTCCATCTCGTCGTTGATCTCAAGCGTATGGATCAGAGCGCCCTCTTCCAGCCCTTCCGCCATACAAAGAGTCGCATACCCCGTATAAGTACCGATCTCAAGCACACGGCGGGGACGAAGCATCCGGCAAAACATCTTCAATATCCGCCCTTGCAAATGCCCCGACAACATACGCGGACGAAGCAGGTTCACATTCGCATCCCGGTTCAGGGCTGAGAGCAGCGCACCTTCTTCGTCGCTATGGGAAAGGATATATTCGTCTATTGTCATCTTTATGATTTATGATTTATGATTTATGATTTATGACTTGCCTGCTGGGACATAAATCATAAATCATAAACCATAAATCTTTGTTTACTCCTTAAACGTCGGTAACTGATAATTACTTCCGGCATCCAGCACCTTCCCTACATTATTGATTTCAAGGAAGCTCGTACCGCCACCTTCACCGAAACTACCGCTCAGATAAGCCACCATATCGTTACGGGTGATACGTCCGCTTTTGATCAACTCGTTCAGCGCATCGTAGAAATAGCCACGGCGGCTGTCATTATAAGGCTGGTGAACGGCCCATACGCCGTAAGAAAGGGACAGCATACGCATGACACGGGGATTGTAGCAGATCGAGAACACAGTGGAAGTACCACGGAATGCAGCCAGGTAACGTGCCGTACGTCCGGTATAGCTATCCGTAATAATAGCTTTCACATGCAACTTGGAGGACGACTTTACAGCCTGCTTGGCCAAGAAAGAAGTCACATCCAGATCGTTTCCTTCGATAGGGACGCGGATATCATTGGCAGAGAGCTTTGTCTTTTCCGCTTCGCGGGCTACCTTCGTCATCGTCTGGACAGCTTCGACCGGGTATTTTCCATAAGCCGTTTCACCGCTTAACATCAGGGCATCCGTACGGTAATAGATGGCATTGGCGATATCCGTCACTTCGGCGCGGGTAGGACGCGGGTTGTTGATCATGGAGTGAAGCATCTGGGTAGCTACGATCACCGGCTTTTTCACTTCGACACATTTGCGGATCAACATACGCTGGATGCTCGGTATCTTCTCGGCCGGCACTTCGATACCCAAGTCACCACGGGCAATCATCACGCCGTAAGCGACTTCCAAGATCTCTTCCACATTGTCGACCCCTTCCTGGTTTTCGATCTTAGCGATAATCTTGATCGGGCTGTTGTGTTCGTCCAGGATACGCTGGATATCCATCACGTCCTGCTTGTTGCGGACAAAAGAGTGAGCGATGAAATCCAGATCGTGTCCGATCGCCCATATGATATTTTTACGGTCTTTCTCTGTCAGGGAAGGCAGATTGATGCGTACACCCGGCACGTTCACGCTCTTACGGCTTCCCAAGGTTGCGTCGTTCTCCACTTCGCAAACCAGAAAATCCTCTTTCTTTTCGATTACTTTCAATTCCAGATCTCCGTCATCGATCAGGATATCGCTACCGACGCCCAAGTCATTGACAAAATTCCGGTAAGAGACACAAATACAATCATGCGAAGTCTCTCCTTCCGGGTTTCCCATGATCTTAACAATTTCCCCGGTCTTAAACGGGATAGGAGCCTGTGCAGTAGTCGTACGTACTTCCGGCCCTTTAGTATCCATCAGAATACCGATACGATTGGATACCGTACGGACATTATTAACGACTCTGGTCAAACCTTCCTCCGCCATATGAGCCGTATTGAGGCGCACGACATTCATTCCTGCCTTGTACAACGCGTCGATAAACTCGACCTCGCAACGCTGGTCGGAAACTGTAGCAACAATCTTCGTATGCTTTAACATATAACCCTTTTTTAAATTGACAATTGACAATTGATAATTGACAATTTAAAAAACAGCCAATCCTCAACTCCAAAAGCCAAACCTTTATTAAACTTCTTTTTACCTAAACAAATTCTAAACCTTCCTAATTGTCCATGAAGAGGGTGCGTCAAAGTGATATTACCGGACGCGGATGACGCAGAATACGCAGACGGACGCAGATTTATTTTGCTAATAATTAATAATATCTGCGTTAATCTGCGCTCTTCTGGGTTGTCTGCGTCCCATGAATACCGATATTTGACACACTCTCCTCATTGAATCACCGCTTCCACCGCCAACCGGTACGAATCCAACCCGAATCCTAAGATCACTCCTTTGCAAGCAGCGGAAATCATGGACACGTGACGGAAAGATTCACGGGCATGTACGTTTGAAATATGTACCTCCACAACCGGAGTCGTTACAGCTTTTATTGCATCGTGGAGAGCAATGGACGTATGCGTATAAGCGCCTGCATTCATAATAATCCCGTCGTAATCGAAGCCGACCTCATGGATCTTGTTTATCATCTCACCTTCCACATTGCTCTGAAAATAAGCAATTTCACATTGTGGATATTGGGCACGCAATTCACTCAGATAGCCTTCAAACGAAGTATTTCCGTACACTGTCGGTTCGCGCTTGCCTAACAGATTAAGATTGGGGCCGTTGATAATCTGAATTTTCTTCATTTTGCCGTAATTTATTACCTTTGCCCTGTCTTTTACGGACAGGAAATATCCGGCAAAGATAGTAAAAACTTATGAATTATGAAGTATGATTCCGCCTTCGTTCCCCGCCTACCTGACGGAAGTTCCATCGGCATGAAACTGTCGTTTCCCGCCAGTGAAACTAAAGTTTCCCCGGATGAAACAAAAGTTTCGTCCAAAGGAAACAGTTGAAACTTTTGTTTCAACTCCGGAAGCCCTGTGAAACTTTTTTCCAAAGCCCCACGAACGCCTTCCGCCAATCATACATCATAACTCTAAAATCATACATCAAAATATGCACCAAGAAAACGATAAAGTAGAACGATACAAAACATATCTCCGCCTGGAAAAAGCGCTCTCGGCCAACTCTATCGACGCTTACCTGACGGATCTTGACAAACTGACAAATTTTGTCGAAAGCGAAGGCAAGAAGTATGCTGATGTCACATATGACGACCTGCAACAGTTTGTTGCCCGCCTACATGATATCGGCATTCACCCACGTTCACAGGCAAGGATCATTTCAGGGATCAAATCTTTCTACCGGTTCCTGTTCCTGGACAATTATATAACAACTGATCCGACCGAATTGTTAGAATCGCCCAAGATCGGCCTGAAACTACCTGAAGTTCTAACTGTCAACGAGATAAACAGCATTCTGGATACGATCGACCTGACATTGCCGGAAGGGCAGCGAAACAGGGCGATGCTCGAAGTCTTGTATAGCTGCGGACTGCGCGTGTCGGAACTGGTCTCGCTGCGCTTCACGGACGTTTATTTCGACGAAGGATTTATCAAAGTGGAAGGAAAAGGGAGCAAACAACGCCTGGTTCCCATCTCGGAAACTGCCATCAAAGAAATCAAAAACTACCTGTATGACCGCAACCATGTCCCGGTGAAAAAGGGATTCGAAGATATCCTGTTCCTGAGCCGGAGGGGAACGGCTTTATCGCGGATCATGGTTTTCCATATTATCAAGCAACAGACGGAAATGGCCGGTATCAAAAAAAACGTGAGCCCGCATACCTTCCGCCATTCCTTCGCCACCCATCTGCTGGAAGGCGGCGCCAACCTGCTCGCTATCCAGGAAATGTTGGGACACGAGAAAATCACCACAACCGAAATATATACCCACATCGATCGCCAGTTCCTACGGAAAGAGATACTGGAACATCATCCGAGAAGCAAGCCGCGGGATTAGAGCAGCCGTTCCATGCGCCCGATCAGTTCATCGCCTAAAGCCCTCTTGACAACAATGTGCTCTTTGACAGCCGTGACGAACGGGTTGCTTTCGAATGCACCGCGCACGCCTTCGAAATCTTCCTGTTTCTCCTTATCCGAACCGTCCACGCCAAAACCGGTCATGAAGGTAAGGGAAAATTCTTTCTTTGCATCTTTATAAAGCAGGTTATCCAATCCGATCACCGAGTCCTGCCAACGACGGACAAGGTCAACGATCTGTGCTGCCGATATAGATGACAGATTCACGCCATAATATTCTTCCAGCATATCATACGCCCATGTCCATTCCATATCATAATAATTGGAATGCATAGCTGCAAAGAACTCTCCTATCGCGTCAAGTGAAGTGATTTCGCCTTCCTCAACCTTCTCAATCAACCCGTCCAATTCTTCACGGGGAAGGATCAACCCTGACAGATCCAGCCATTCCCCACGGCCAGCCGGAGAGGTCGGTCTCAACTGCGCCCAGACTTCATCCATAGAACGGAAATCCGTTCCCTCCAAACGTTTGATCAAGGAGTTCCCCAAGAATTTATTGATTGCCATGCCATAAAGGTCGAGAGCCGTACGCAAAGAGGAACCTTTGATACGGGTATTCTGATAATAATAGACTTCGGATGTCTCGCCCACCAGTTCTTGCAAGTTCTTCAAGATTCCGACAGCCTTCATCATCTTATAAATAGTATACGGACTCAGCAAGTTGTAGTTAATCATATCCAGCCGTTCCGGGTCGGTACGCTTATCACGTTTCGGCCATTTCTGCGCATCTCGAATCGTACCGACACTACGCAGGTTTACACCGGGAACCAGATAGGTCTCATCGTCTTTCTCTATCAGATAGGAAAAAGGCAAGTCCGACGTATCACTATGATGGTGGTGACGTCCCATTACCAGAGAAAAAGCTCCGACACGTGCAGGCCACAAGATATAGGAATCACTGGTCGTCTTGGAACCTCTCTCCACAATTCCCTGGTGGATGGGCCCCAACTTGTACATGTGATTGCTCTGGTTCGAACCGCTTCCGGCATTCAGGAACGAATACATACCAGCTATCAGCAGACTGCTCTTATGCATCGACACCGTAAAAGGCCCTGCAAAGATGGCACAAGCCTCCCCGTTTTCAAAAGCGCAATTGCTGAACAGAAGTGAATCATGCGCAGAGAAGTTATGTGTCACATGGCAAGCCTGCCCGATAAAGCAACGGATAATCTTGGCGGCATCGGCAACCACAGCCCCTGAAGAAATGATAAAATCCTCTGCGATAACACTGTCGCCAATATATACCGGGGCATTCTCATTACTATTGACCGTACCGTTATCAAGACGAGTACAGTTTTCGACCGTCGCATAATCGGCAATTACAGTATTGCGCACAGTCCCCGTATTGATTATTTTCACATGGTTACCGATAAAGCCATAGCTACCAGTCTGCAGGTCGGCAAAGTCGGCAATCATAGCCTGCAAACGATGTATCAAGGCCGGACGATGACGATACAAGGCTATAAGATAGGCCAATGATGCGGACAGGCCATTATAAATAGGAACTTCCCGGCCTCCTGTCTCATTCAGGACAGATACTTCGACATTGTTACCGAAAGATGATCTGCCTTCCACATACACCACATTCACGTTCTGTATGAAACAATCATCGCCTATGAAATAATTGGAGATATAATTGTGCACATTTTCAATCAGCGTATTGTCGCCGATCTTACAATTATGCAAAGTCGCATTCCGGATACCACTATGCTTCTTCACTCCTCCCGGAAGAGTAAATTCCTTTTCAAAAAGGCCCAATGCCACACTCCCCGAAAAATGGACGTTGCAAACGTGTTCGGCATGAAAAGGACTGGCAACCCTTACGTTTTCCCAATTATCGGCTGTACAGCCGTTCATCTCCAAATCTACAATTTCTTCCGATTGCAGATGCCTAAAAAAATATTCCTCACTCATTCTTCATCATATTGTTGGAAAAGGAAATCGTTATAAGGGAAACGGGTAATATGAATCTGTTTCACCCGCTCGTACAGCAAGGCTTTGAGTGCATCGATATTCGTCCGTTCCTTAGCCGAGATAAAGATGCAATTATCCTGCATCTTATTCATCCAGGTGCGTTTCAGTTCGTCCAAGTCGATATTCTCACGCGTACGCGGAGTCAGATCATCTTCATCCTTCGGGACAAAAGTGAAAGCATCGATCTTATTGAATACCATAATCATCGGTTTCTCCGCCTTGTCGATTTCGGACAGGGTACGGTTCACGACCTCGATCTGTTCCTCAAACGTCGGATGAGAAATATCAACGACATGTACCAACAAATCCGCCTCACGTACCTCATCCAAAGTCGATTTGAAAGATTCGACCAGTTCGGTCGGTAACTTACGGATAAAGCCGACCGTGTCGGACAGTAGGAAAGGCAGATTGTCGACAATCACCTTACGGACAGTCGTATCGAGTGTCGCAAACAATTTGTTTTCGGCAAACACATCGCTCTTACTAAGTTGGTTCATCAATGTGGACTTTCCGACATTGGTATAACCGACCAGAGCTACGCGAACCATCTTTCCGCGATTTTTCCGTTGAACGCTTTTCTGCTTATCGATCTCGACCAGATCCCGTTTCAGCTTGGATATCTTATCCAGGATGATACGCTTATCCGTTTCCAACTGAGTTTCACCCGGCCCACGCATACCGACACCACCGCGTTGACGTTCCAGGTGTGTCCACAAACGGGTCAGGCGGGGCAACATATATTTATATTGAGCCAATTCCACCTGCGTTTTCGCATGGGCTGTCTGTGCACGTCGGGCGAAGATATCCAGAATCAGATTCGTACGGTCCAGAATCTTCACCTGCAACTCTTTCTCGATATTACGCAATTGCTTGGCGGAAAGTTCGTCATCGAATATCACCAACCCGATCTCATTTTCCACCACATATTCCTTTATCTCCTGCAACTTACCGGAACCTACAAAGGTCACGGAGTTCGGATAATCCAGTTTCTGATAAAAACGCTTCACAGCCTCGACACCTGCCGTATCGGCCAGAAAAGCCAATTCATCCAGATATTCCTTCACTTTTTGTTCATTCTGCTCAGGGGTAATCAACCCTACGAGAACTGCCTTTTCTGTCTGTGCTTCAGATATAATAAATTCTTTCATACGGCAAAGATAGTAAATTCAATTATTTATGTATATTTGTACGCATAATATCAATCCAAAATAGTATTAACTATGAAAAAGAAAGTCATACACTTTGTTCAGTATGCACTTATAAAGATTTTATTCTTCGGTGCCGTTTATCCACTCCACGCACAGATTTCCAATCCGTCTTCATGGGAAAGTTTTGTCGGTAGCGATGAGAATAGGCTTGTTTCCGACACGTTCAGATTGCAGACATTCGGGGATTCAGAATGGGATAATTGGGAATATACGACCAGTGGAGCTACACAAATTCAAGATATATCCTCTGTCAACATCGATAAATTAGGAGGGAAAATGGGATTACGGATGTCTTTAGGAAGTAGAATCAACTTTATGCAATATACCCCGACTCTATACACAGATGTCAAAGCCGAAATATTCTTTGGAGGACGATATCTCAATAAAGGTAACAACTTGAGCATTCGCATCTACCGGGAGGATGAAAGTCCTGTTAGCCCCCTTTTCTCTGTATCTAAAGACAATACTTCTTGCAAATACGATTTACTATCTATAACAAGAACACCTTTAAGATTCGATCTATTTTCTGCTTCCAGTTCTTCCAACACAGAAGGTTATTACTGCCTGCAATATGCTTTTGCTTACGGCGACATCCCTTCATATTCTCTATTCTCCGGTATGGGAAACTGGAATGATACGATCCTTTGGTCGCATCTTCCTCCACTCCGCCACAGGAATGCGCTCATAAAAGGGGATGTAACTATAACGACGGATAGTTATTGCAAAGATATCGCCATCCATTCAGGTTCACTGAAAATCAATCCTGGTAATCGATTTATCCTACAGGATCTGGACTTATACGAAAATAAGGCGTATCTCAATTCAGAAGGGACGATACTTCTTTCCGGCTGTGTCACCCTCCATAAAACTTTTGAAGAATCAGGCAAATGGTATTTTATCTCATTTCCTTTCGACGTTTATCCGTCCGGTATCGATCCCCGCATTGAACAAAAGGATGCGACACCTAACGACGGAGGCAACTATTTTTATGTCCAATCCTACAATGGCGATAAACGGGCATCGTCCAATCAATCTGCCGGAAACTGGGAAGTCGTACCTGTTCGTCCCGACAATATCCCCCTGTTCGAAAAGAACAAAGGCTACCTGATCGCATTAGATGAGAAAACGACAAACCGAACCTTATCTTTTTCATCTCGATCCGGCGACATCCCCGAAAACTTTGCCAATATAGGAGTTATTGCAATCCCTCCAAGTTCTAACGTGACTCCAGGCAATCAAGAGAATTACGGCTGGTATTTATGCGGTAATCCATTCCCTTCTCCACTCGTATTATCACAAATAGAAGAAAATACTGTTTTGGACGGAAACATCTATGTATATAACGGAAGCGGTTATAAAACTTATTCTCTCAACAGCAACTATGCTCTCCCTCCTTTCGCCGCCTTCTTCGTAAAAGCATCCTCACCGACTGAATTGAGAGTACCATCCAACAGCCCCTCAACAAAAGCAATAAACATAATCCCAACAAACTTCCCTATAAGCAAAAGCATAACCGAACCCCATCCCGATAAACAAAGCACAGAAATAAAGTCCCCCAATGCTGAGGATTTCCATTTTTTCATAAAAGACGGGCAACTGCATCTACAAAACATCCCGGAAGCAGGATATATCAAAATTTTTAACATGATGGGGTACTGCATGCTTCAAAAGAGAATACGACAAGGTTCACAGATGATTCCGGTCACCATCCTTTCCGGAATATACATTTTACAAATACATTCCGCCAACTATCAAAAACGCTATAAAGTGGTCCTTCCATAAATACGACAAAGGCAGAATGTAAAAGTGCTCCATCTCGACACCTTACATTCTGCCTTTACCCTATAATTCTGTATAATATAAAATATTACAATTTATATTTTTTCTGTTGTACATTCCATCCGCCGACAGTTAACGAGAACTCGCCTTCTGTAACTTTATCCACAGACGTATCGATAAGTACCTGTTTTGTTTCACCTGGCAACAACGAGAAGAAATTATCCGTATAGAATGAAGGGCGAACAGGCTTGCCCGCTTTATCCAGGAACTGAAGTTGTGTAAAGAATGCAATCCGGGAAGAAGTATTCTTCAACGAGACTTCGATATAATACCGTCCATCCACCTTCTTCGTTTTGTACTTAGTCTGAAGTCGGGCTGCTGGCATATCATTCAAAGACTCAAAACCGGAAGACGTTGGCCCTGTCAATGTTTCCTTTCCTTCATAGGCCGCATTGGAACGCCAATAGAACGTAGATGCTATTTCTTTCCCCTTTTCATCCGACAAGCCAAGCCGGATAAAATGTACAGGTGTTATACCCGAAGGAAAATCAATTTTAAACAGGTCATTCAGCACCTCATCTTCACCGATATCAATCCGCTGAGAATAGGAAAAGACCTTCTTACTGTTCAAATCATATACATCAGCCTTGACCTTGTAATTTTTAAAAGACTGATAATAATCATTGCACACCGAAACCGTATTCTTCAGATAATCGAACTGCGCATGTAACGGTTCCAATGCATTCTGAGTATGATATAGTGAAGCCGTCGGCTCCAACGACCAATCCCACATACGGGCACATACCTGGCGTACCGGACAATTATGATACCAGAATAACAACCCTGAACAATAGCGATCTCCATAGTCCAGCTTATTATAATTCCAAACTTCCCAAATTGTCTTTGAATTCATTGCTCCCACCAACTGGCCTTTTTTAGCAAACTCTTCTATCGACTGCGAAGATCCGTAATTATTGACAAGATCCTTATACATGGTGGACATTAAATGGAAGCCTCCTCCATCGTGGTAATCCCAGACCTCTTTGTTGATCGGCCATAAATCCTTTTCATCCATCACTTCCCGTAGAGTTTCAAGGGTCGGCAATGTTGGCGCTCCATACTCCGGGTTAAAACCATCCACACGGCTTCCACGAGGTGAGGCTGTATTCTCATAATGCTGCATCGGATTCACTTGCTTGTAGGGACTACCATCATGCACACCATCACATTCCGATTGCATCTGATAACCGCGTGTACCATCCAATTTCATAATCAGATCCTTTGCGCCTGCCACTTCCGTACTTTCATTAGAAGAAACATAATAAGCCAAGGAAGGATGATTCCGCAAACGTTTTACCGTCGATTCCACATTTGCCAAATAAAGAGCCTGGTCGTGCGGATGCTTCGTATCACCAGTCAGCCAAAATTCCTGCCAGACCAGCAGCCCCATTTCGTCACACAATTGGAAGAAATAGTCGGATTCAGCAATACCGCCTCCCCACATACGTACCAAATTAACGCCGGATTGTTTGGTATAGCGTAATTCTGCATAAGTACGCTCATCCGAATGCCGTAACATTCCTTCCGGTATCCAGTTTGTTCCCCGGATAAAGATCTTCTTACCGTTGACATAAAACTGACGGGATTTGTCTGGTGTATTCTGATCCGATGTAATCTCGCGAATACCAAAACGAGTCTTCAACGAATCCGAAACTTGCCCCTTAACTGAAACTGTCATCTTCAATTCATACAATTCCGGTTTACCTTTAAACAACGGCCACCACAACCGGGGATTATTAATTTTCAACTGCGGAAATTCTTCCGGGGTAAAGACTATTTCACGAGTTTCTCCACGGAAAAGATTTATCTCTTTTGAAAAACGAATGTTTTCACCTGTAATCTCACCCGCTACAACACATTTGACCGAACCTGTCGTCGGATTGGTAACCTCAACAGAGACAGTCTCCTCAGCTTTATCATATCCCGGCTTGGCAAGCTCAGAACGAATAAACGGATTGCGGATCACAGCTTTGTCGGTTGCATACAACGATATACTCTTCCAGATACCGGTATTTCGGTCACGTATACCATCCAAGAAAGTAAAGTCCCAACCGACAGACATCAGCATCGTCGTGTTCAACCCGATATTCCCGTCACCACCGTTATGAAATTCTCCAACAGCTCCCCACTGTTTTTGTTTGACAGTTCCAGGCATATCGACTGGATAGACTTTCACAGCTAAAGCGTTCGTTTCGCCAATACGAGCAAACTCTGTTATATCCACATAATCCTGAATAAACATACCGGAAATATTACTCAATAAATGACCGTTCACCCAGACTTCCGCCCGATAATTAATCCCGTCCAACTGCAACCAAACGACTTTCCCCTTATAATCAGCAGGAACGACAAAATCGGTACGGAACCAATAAGTATAAAAATCACGTCCGGCAACAGATAAGTCCGGAATGACATTACTTGTCAGTTTATTATTCAATCCATAATAAGGTTCGGGATATACTTTGTTATATACAAGAGAATTAAGTACAGTACCCGGAACAACCGCCGGCATCCAGTCACCTGTCTCATATCCGGGCTTCGACACGGCTTCCGCACCAGCTGTAACATCTCCGGCCTTCTTCATTTTCCAAAGGAATGCACCTTGGTGTCCATCTTTTGAATCCAGATAAATCCTATCAGGATTACGATAATAATTCACATCCTGCCCCCATACAAAAGAACAGCCTGCAATACATAAAAATAGAATCAGAACGATTTGTTTCATATTTACAATAGTCAAATTAAAACTTTAAAACAGTATGTACAAATATTTTATCGATATATATCCTCGATCCAAGACATAATATACCCGTCTGCCGATCCTTTTAAACCAGGAAATAACAGACGGGTATCCACTTACATCAGATCAACTGACCGACTTCTTTCAACCTTTTTCTCAACTGCTGAATATCGACATTGTGAATATCAGGAGATTTGGATTTACAAATCTGACCGGCAGCAACACCAACTGCTTCGCCTGTTACAAGCGACGGTGGCATCACACGCAGACTACCATGAGCATAGGAATCCGTCGAGATACAACGTCCTGCAACCATAACATTTTTCAAACCTGCAGGAGTCAGACAACTAAAGGGGATTCCATGAGATTCTCCTTTCTTATAGCGAGGATACACGGTTGCATCCTGTTTATGGACATCAATATAATAACAGTTGCGCCCAATTCCATCTTCGAATTCCTTACGAGCCAGCCAATCTTCTAATGTGAATGTATAATCACACTTTATTCGGCGACTTTCCCGAATTCCCATCAAATTAGCCGTGCTTGCCAAAAAAGAAGCACCAAATGACTTTGGTTCAAACTCAACCAATCCTTCATGCAATTGTCGAGCCAGCTTACGCCCCTTCATCATAGCTTCAGTCAAAGAAGCAGGATCAGTACTATCGACAGTCACATGCCCTGCATTAAACCCTAAGAAACCTGGTCCGATCAACTTGTCATTCATATGCTTATCCTTCACCAACGGGTATTTGGGATTACCATAAATAGAATGAATCGGGCTATTCGCTCGGTTAGTATGAACATTTCCTATTAAAGAAAACTCATAAGGATCGACATTCGACAAGGTAAAACATAGAGTACCTTCTTGTACGGAACCACTTTCATCTCCCATTACAAAATCAGCACCAGCCCAAGCCGCGAGATCACCATCACCCGTACAATCTATAAAAACTTTCGCCTTGTAAGTTGACAATCCGGCTTTATTGGCAACAACTATCGCATCGACAACACCTTTACGTTTCATTTCGACAGCAGCCATTGTTGTAAAAAAGAGAACTGATACGCCTTCAGTGGTTACCAAATCATCATACACGACTTTCAGATATTCACCATTTATAGGCACCCAATTATCATAATGAATATGAGGAACACCTTTCTTTGATTCGGAAAAAACCCGTTCCGCAATTCCTTTATAAATAATCTTCTCACCATCCGTAAAAGGGCACCACGCATTCAGTAAGCCAGAAGTCCCCATTCCACCTAAAGCACCAGTTCCTTCTATCAACAAGGTTTTGGCACCTTCGCGTGCCGCAGCCGTAGCCGCAGCACATCCCGAAGGTCCTCCTCCCACAACTATCACGTCCCACTCATCATATACCGGTATTTTCGATTTTCCCGGAGAGTTGCTATTTTGGGGACTTTCTGCAGCAAAAGATGTTCCCATCGCTACAGATGCCAAGCCTAAAGAACTTATGTTTCTGATAAAATTTCTTCTCTTCATATAATAATACTTATTTACCATCCTGGAGTTTGCTCCAATAACTTATTTGCATCCAATTCTGTCACAGGTATAGGCAACAGATAATGTTTTTCCTCTACCACAGCACCAATAGTCGGATTCTGTGCCATCATGGCTTCCTTCAACTTATGCGTACGTACCAAGTCAAAACGACGTTGTCCTTCAAATGCAAATTCTTTACGACGTTCCAAAAGAATTACATCCAAAAAATCTTCTTTACTCAATCCAGGCTTAATATCAATAGCAGAAGCCTCGTTCATATTAAGTCCAAAAGCCCTACGACGTATGACATTTAAGCACTCATACGCCTCTGCATCAGAAGTATTAATTGCATTCAAGGCTTCCGCACGCATTAAATAGACGTCCGAATAACGTAATATCGGATAATTATTTTCTCCTCCTTGAGATCTTACAGCCAACGGCGAAGGATCCTGAAATTTATTTACATAACAAGGAAACTCATAGTTGGAAGACATATTCGGATACTCTTCTTTCGTATAAAGACGAACATTTATATCCCGACGCAAATCACCTTCCTCGTAACATTCATAATGATTACGGGTCACAGGGTCATCACCATATCCTACCCATCCGTTTATATTTACGAAAGGAGGACGGTAATATCCGTTATAATTACTACCAGACACACCCGGTGTATTCCGTTTAAACTGAATTTCAAAAATAGATTCCTGTCCATTTTCTTTTTCCACATCAAAGTTATCAGCATAGTTATCCCATAGTTTATAACCCATCTGCATTACTTCAGATGTCTCCTTCACTACATTTTGGTAATCTTCACGAGTCAAATACACCTTTGCCAACATAGCAGAAGCGGAACCTTTCGTTGCCCGTCCTAAGTATCCTTCCGGAAGTTGATCGATAGTAGGAAGAACAGATTTCGCTTCTTGCAAATCTGAAATAATCTGTTCATAACATTCGTCAACTGTATTCCGGGGAACTTCCAAACCATCCAACGAAGTAGTTTGTTTCAATACTAAAGGAACTCCTCCGTATACGCGGACCAAATTAAAATAGGCTAATGCTCGTAAAAATTTAGCTTCCCCAATCAATCTCTTTCTGGCATCATCCTTTATCTGGTCGTTCCCCATATTCGAAATATTTTCTATTGCGAAATTAGAGCGATTAACTGCGACATAGTGCTTAATCCAAACGGAATAAACCAAATTCGTATTTCCATCATACTCAAATTTATCTAAAGCATTTTTGTCCAGGTTGTTCGTTGTGCGACCACCACTCCACTCGCAATCATCAGTTCCCTGGCTTTGCAATACTTCCCAAAACTGATTATAAATATCATTATCAGTAAAAACTGAATACGTTCCATAGACAGCAGCAGTTGCATCTTCTTCGGATTTAAAGAAGTTTTCAGGACTCAGATTGGACTCCGGTATCAGATCCATATCCGTACATGAGCTCATCATGAGCGAACTCAATATTATAAATGCTATTTTTTTCATAAACTACTTAGACTCTTTTAGAATTTAACATTCAAACCAAACAATACAGATTTTGCAAATGGATAAGAGAATGCATCATATCCGGCTCCCAAGTTATCTTGACCATATTTACTAACTTCTGGGTTATCACCGGAATAGCTTGTTATTGTAAAGAAATTCTGCAAAGACGCATACACCCGTAATCCCGATACATACTTTGTAAAGTTCAAAAACTCAGCAGGTACATTATAACCTAACGTAATATTCTGGAAGCGCAAATAAGAACCGTTTTCCACATATTGGTTGGAAACACGCATCACAGCCTTTGAACGGAGCGGACGTGGCAACGGAGCGTTTTGATTATCAGGCGTCCAATAATTCATTGTTGAAGCAAACATATTTGTTGATCCCTGCATATTCTCCATAGTAACTCTCGTACCATTATAAACATCATTTCCGATCGTAAAAATCGTATTTACATTCAAATCAAAATTTTTGTAAGAGAATGTGTTATTGAATCCTCCAAAGAGTTTTGGCTGTGCACAACCGATAATCGTACGGTCAAGGTCGTTGATCACTCCGTCAGGAACGCCATCCGGACCGCTAATATCTTTATAGCGAATATCACCCGGTTTAGCGGTCGGCTGGGCAGAAGAAGCTATATCATCCGTCGTACTGAAAAGTCCGTCATACACATATCCGTAGAACGTTCCTAAAGGTTGTCCGACCTGTATGATACGTCCTAAATGTATTCCGGTTTCATCCTGGCCCGGCTGGCTTGGATAAATAAACGAGACATCACCCAAATCCAATACTTTATTCTTGTTATAAGTAAGGTTTAAACTCGTATTCCAAGTAAAATCACCTTCAATCGGTGTTGCATTGATAGCCAATTCAAAACCTTTATTTTCGACTTCTCCAATATTTTTCAGACCAGAAGAGAAACCTGAAGACCCCGGCACTTTCACTTTCAACAGCAAGTCACGGGTTTTCTTGTAATAACCATCGATAACTACAGTCAAACGATTATTAAAGAAACCGAAATCGATACCGGCATCGAACTGGGAAGTTGTTTCCCACTTCAGATTCGTATTGGCAACTTGCGACGGATAATAGCCAGTCACCTTATCTCCACCTGCCACATAACCATTCGAGCCCAATAAAGCATACGCCGGATAAGTACCAATTCCATCTTGGTTACCTGTGATACCGAAACTTACACGAGGTTTCAAATTACTAAAGATATTCAAATCTTTAATAAAAGGTTCTTCAGAAGCTCTCCATGCCAAAGCCGCAGAAGGGAAATATCCCCAGCGGTTGTCCGAACCAAAACGGGATGAACCGTCTGCACGAATAGAAGCAGTCAATAAGTATTTATTATTCACAGTGTAGTTAACACGGGCCAGATAAGAGTTCAAAGCCCATTTCTTAACTTCAGACCCCGGAGCCGTATAAGTCGTACCCGATCCTAAATTATTCATCTGCAAATTATCATTCAAGAAACCATAAGAACCGGCATTAAAACCATCATAAGTCGATTGCTGTTGCGTATATCCGACCATACCCGTAAAAGAGTGTACACCCCATGTATTCGTATAAGTCAAGATATTTTCATTAATCCACGTATAAGTGTTATTAGATACTTTTTTGGCTTCTCCACTTTTTTGGCTACCGGAATAGACAGAACGGGGATTATAACTTTTGTTAGTGGCATAATCGATATCAATACCAAAAGAAGATTTGAACTTCAGTCCTTTAATTATATTCCACTCAACAAATGCATTGTTTAATGAGCGGAAACTGGTATGCCAATCCACCTTTTCGTTTATAACTCCAACCGGATTGTCGAATGTAATGACACCATTGTTGTCACTAAACGTATAACTTCCGTCATCCTGCATCACAGGCAAATTCGGCGGCGTAGTCAAACGAGACTGCAAAACAGAATTTCCGACACGGTTATTATCAACCTTCGTCATCGTCAAACTCAACCCTAAATTTATTGTTGAAGAAATCTTATGATCGATATTGGCCCGGAAAGCATATTTTTTCATTTCGGATGCTTTGATGACGCCCTCCTGATCGAAGTAATTGAAAGAAGTCAAGAAAGTCGTTTTATCATTACCGCCAGAAACAGTCAACTGGTAGTTTTGCGTCAGAGCATTCTTATTGGATGTCAAATCCTGCCAATCCGTTGTAGCAGGAGTCAGGCTTTCATCATAAATCGCTGCACCACCTGAATTTACCAATGCCTCATTTGCCAGTCTCTCAAATGAGCGGGAATCCAGCAAGTCGTATTTCTTATAAATATTCTGAATGCCCCAGTAGGCGTCAAACGCCACAGAGGTTTTTCCACTTTTACCTTTTTTGGTTGTTACTATGATAACACCGTTAGCACCACGGGAACCGTAAATAGCTGTCGAAGAAGCATCTTTCAGAACTTCTATCGATTCAATATCCGATGTCGGGATCGAGTTCAGCGGGCTTAATGCCGTCTGGCTTGCATCCGCACTCGGATAAACAGGCATACCATCAATGATATACAACGGTTCGTTACCGCCGGAAATAGAGTTACCTCCACGGATACGGACAGTAGAACTTGCACCCGGCATTCCTGAATTCTGCACCATATACAAACCGGACGTACGTCCCTGCAACATCTGGTCTACAGATTTCACGCTGATTCCCTGCACCTTATCAACTTGAATGGAACCGACAGCACCGGTCAAGTCGCTTTTCTTTACCGAACCGTAACCGATCACAACCACTTCTTCCAAATTCTGGGTATCTTCGGATAAGATAATCTTCAAAACAGACTGGCTACCTACAGGCACTTCCTTAGTCAGATAACCGATGTAAGACACGACTAACGTTGCAGTAGGCTTGTCCAATGCTAAGGTAAACTTACCATCGACATCCGTCACTGTTCCGACTGATTCTGAACCTTTTTCGACCACGTTGGCACCAATAATAGGCTCACCATTGATATCCGTAATCACACCACTAACCGTTTTACCCTGCTGTGCTGACAAAGGGATTGTAGTCGTCGTTCCACCTGCGGACAGTAATATATATGAACCATCGACAGAATATTTCACATCCGTTCCGGCGAACAGATTTGCCAAGACTTCCTCCAGAGAGGCTTTCTTCAAATTAACAGACACTTTTCTGTCCACATTCACAAACTTGTTGTAAATAAACAGATAATCAGTTTGTTTCTCAATATCGTTCAACACATTCTCCAGTTCGGTATTACTTCTTTTGATCGTAACATTTACATTCTGAGAACTGGAGTTTTCTGCGTGCATGCAGAAAATAAACACGAATAATAACAAAGTGGTTATTCTCATGACTCTAAAAAATTGTTTACATCGAGATCTTTTTACAGAATAAGACATCGACAAAGATTTTTTATTCATATCTTTGGAAATAAAGTTTATTAATACAGTTAAATAATTGTGTTAAGCTATGCCGATAAGTGTGGGGACACTTGTCGGCATTTTTCTCAATAAAAGGTTAACCTTTCTCCTTTATCATAGGCATTATATTTTAAGATTAGACATTACTTTATATAGATGACCGATTCATCTTTATTCCGTTCAAACGTATATTTGGCATCTTTTTGCAGAATACGCAGTGCCTTGTCTATACCGTCCGATATCCGGAATTTACCACTACAGATATAATCGGCTAATTTAGGGTTCTCTATAATAATATGTATACCGTAGCATTTTTCAAAACGAGACATCAACTCCTTAAAATGCATACTCTTAAAACAAATTAATCCCTCTTTCCAACGGAAAGGATCAAAATCCGCAATCGGTTTCGACTGCAAATGTCCGTTGATCCAAGAAACCTGTTGATTAGGTGCCAAGACCAAGCTCTCCGACGGATTCCCTTTATCCGACACCCGTACCGAACCTTCCATCAGCGACGTGCAGAAATCCTCAGAGTCGCTATATGCTTCCACGTTGAACTTTGTCCCCAGTACCTCGACATTACACTTGTTAGTCTGAACAACAAAAGGTTTGTCATCATTGTGAGTCACCTCGAAATAAGCCTCTCCATCCAGAGTTATCTCTCGCTTATTGCCCGTAAAGGCAGCAGGATAACACATTTCGGAACGGGCATTCAGCCAGACGTTCGTACCATCCGGCAAAGTCAGATTGGCTCGCTGACCGGCAGGAACCTTGATCGTATTCATTGCCTCTCCTATCTTCCTGATTTCCGACTTATAGAAATACGTTCCGCAGGCGACAGTAATAGCAAACACGGCAGCAATCTTCATGGCTTCGAACAAGACAGTCCGGTAAAAAGGACGGGATTTCTTTTCCGTCCCAGCCGACTTCGTACTACCCGACAGAATCATCGCATCGAAAAACTCTCGTTCTCTGAAAAGCATTTGCTCGTTTTCGGGAGAGGATTCCAGCCAGATACGGACAGCTTCTTTCTCTTCACGAGAAGCTTTTCCGTCAAAGAATTTATATAGTGTTTCTTTTTCCATTTTTTCCGTTTCTGTTTATAAAGCAAATAAGCAGGAAATATCCCTAACGGAAAAGGAAACTTTTTTTGAAAAAATTTTCATAACGTAAAAAACAGAGCCAAAGGAAAGCGAAAACAGTAGGCTAATAATTCTGGTCGGACACCGTGTATTTGAAATTTACCTGCCAAGTATTCCGGTTTACTCTCCAAGTATCGGGATTTTTCCGTCGAGTAATCGCCTGTCGACAACCGTCAGCACGCTTGTTGACAACTGTCAGCAAACTTGCCGACAATTATAAGCAGGCTTGCCGACAATTGTCGACAGGCAAGTATCAGCAAAAGAATCTCGGAAAAAAAGCCAGTAAAGGGAAATAATCTTTTAAGGCTACACGCAAAACTTTCAAGGCCTTGGTAATGTGGAACTCCACTGTTTTCGTCGAGATGCCCAAGGCTGCTGCGATCTCCTTATGGCTTTGGTTGTTGTAGCGGCTGCGGACAAAAATGTCACGTGTTTGTTCAGGTAATGTTTCCAACGCCTTGTCGACAAGCAACTGCAACTCGTCGGAGAACAGCTTTTCAGGATTACAGGCTTCGAGGGTGGCGATGCGCAGGTTCAATTCCCAAGTGTCGCAGTCCTTCAAATACTCGACTATTTCTTCCCGCGTACGCAAACGTTGCAGGTAATTCAGGCATTTGTGCTTGATAACGGTCAGGATATAGGCCGGGACATTCGAGTCAGGTGCAAGTTTTCCCCTATTTTCCCAATAATACATCAGGCTTTCGATCGCAATATCTTCTGCAACCATACTATCGCCTACATATGTGTTGGCAAAATGGACAAAACGACCTTTATAGTCAGTAAACAACTGATTAAAAGAATATATCTCGGATCCACCTTTCATACATATAGAATCAAATCGCCGATAAAGATATACATAAATCCGACTTGTCCATCTTTCTTGCAGGATTTTCCGGCATTTATCCGTTAAATAGAAACAAAGACAAACATAAATCATATTTTTTCTCTAAGTTTGCACATTAAATACGAGAAATCCGATGAAGAAAGTAAACATAACAACCGCAGTTCTATTGATTTACCTGATCATTATGAGCATAATTGGCTGGCCGGGCAAACAAGCCGATCCTGATTATGTGCAGTATTTCGGGGTGATCGCGGCGACTGTTCTTGTTATCGGCCTGCTGCGTTTCCTGCAGATCAAACGGTTGAAGATTCGGGACAAGATGAAAGACGGAAAAATGGAATAACGAAGTTTAATTGCAAATATAAAATTCTAATTCATGAAGGACCTTGTGATCGGACTGTCTCTGTTAGGGATGGTCAGTGCGTGCAGCCCTGCACCTCAGGCAAAGGACAATGTCGAGGAAGACTATTGCCAGTATGTTAATCCCTTTATCGGAAATGCGGACAACGGACATACGTTTCCGGGTGCTTGTGCACCGTTCGGCCTGATACAGGCGAGCCCCGAATCCGGTGTCGGCTCCTGGAGATACTGTTCGGGATATAATTACGATGATAACTTTATCGAAGGTTTCGCCCAAACACATTTGAACGGAACGGGCTGTCCGGACTTGGGTGACATCCTACTGTTCCCGTTCAGCGGCGATATAAAAGACAATACTTATAAAAGTGAATACGACAAATCCACACAGAAAGCATCGCCGGGTTATTATGCGGTCACCTTGTCCGACTATGGTGTTGATGCTGAGATTACGGCTACCGCCCACACAGCCCTCCATCGCTATAAATACAACAACGAAGGGCCGGCACGTCTGCTGGTCGACCTTCAACGCGGTATGGTCGGAAGTAAGGATGCACTGAAAACACATGTCTTAGAAGCCGAGCTCGAAATGCCGGACAACCAGACGATCACCGGGCATAACCAAACCCGCGCCTGGGTGACACGCCATTATTTCTATGTGATCAAATTCGACCGTCCTTATACGCTCAGGGAAGAACTTCCCGCCGAAAAAGGGGAGAAAGCGAAACGCCTGATACTCGAATTCGACACGAAACCAGGCGAAGCCGTACAGGTGAAAATCGCCATGTCAAGCGTAAGTGTCGACGGAGCGCTCGCATCCCTGCAAAAAGAGAACCCAGCATGGGATTTCGATGCTGTCCACCAGTCCACACGCGACCAGTGGCAGGCACTCCTTTCCCGCGCCCAAGTTACAGGTACGACGGATGAAAAGACAAGTTTCTACACCTCCATGTATCACTTGATGATGCAGCCGAACAACATTGCCGACATCGACGGGCGGTATCGTGGCATCGACGACAATATTCATACGTCTCCGACAGGCGAATACTATTCTACATTCTCACTTTGGGATACCTATCGCGCCGCTCATCCGCTATACACTATCCTGAATCCGGATAAGGTAGACGCCATGATCCAGACGATGCTGGATCATCAGAAGATACAAGGTTTCCTGCCGATCTGGGCTTTGTGGGGCAAAGAGAACTTCTGCATGATCGGCAATCACGCCATTCCGGTGATCGTGGATGCTTACCTGAAAGGATTCAAAGGGTTCGATGCGGAAGAAGCTTATCAGGCAGTCAAAGCGAGTGCCACCGTCAGCCATTTCAACTCCGACTGGGAAACATTCGAGAAATACGGTTACTTCCCGTTCGACATCATCGACACCGAATCGGTTTCCAAGACTTTGGAATGTGCTTACGACGACTATTGTGTAGCCCAGATGGCAAAAGCATTAGGTAAAACGGAAGGTTACGAACATTTCTCCAAACGTGCTGCATTCTATAAGAATCTCTTCGATCCGGAACTCAAGCTGATGAGAGGAAAAGATTCTAAAGGCAACTGGCGTACGCCGTTCAATTCCTTCCTGCTCTCACACGCCAGCTCTTCAGGTGGCGATTTCACGGAGGGCAATTCCTGGCAGTACACCTGGCACGTACAACACGATGTACAAGGCCTGATCGATCTGATGGGCGGCAATGAGGCTTTCGTGACCAAACTCGACTCATTATTCTTCCTCGAAAGCACAGCCGAGAACACCGGTTTTGTTTCTGATGTAACCGGACTGATCGGACAATATGCACACGGTAACGAGCCCAGCCATCACGTAGCGTACCTTTACAGCTATGCCGGCCATCCGGAAAAAACGCAGCAGGTAATCCGCGAAGTCTTCGACCGCTTCTACCTGGCCAAACCGGACGGTCTGTGCGGCAACGACGATTGCGGGCAGATGTCCGCCTGGTATATCTTCTCGGCTATGGGCTTCTATCCGGTCAACCCGATCAGCGGGGAATATGTTTTAGGCGCTCCTCAGATAGAAAAGATTTCTCTGTCTCTCCCCGAAGGCAAAACATTCACTGTCGAAGCCAAAGGTTTATCCAAAGCCAACAAATACGTCAAATCAGTGGAATTGAACGGAAAGCCGGTCACCGGTCTTACAATCAGCCATAAAGATATCATGAATGGCGGAAACCTGGTGTTCACAATGACAGACCAACCAAGAAGATAGTAAGATTCAAGGCAGTATGTCAAAATATACTTGTCCCCCAGCTTGACGCGGGAACAAGGTAGTTCTGACATACTGCCCTGAATTATACTAATCAGCAAGCCGGATTCAGTCTTGCATACCTTCTTATCTGGAAATAACGGTTGTCACCTCCTTGAATGCATATCTTCGCCGCTCCCCATCGTGCAATTGGAGGATCAGATGACCGGTCGGCTCGATGGCATGGATACAGGCTTCGAAAGGACCGTTTTCATCGATATAGGAATAATAACCGTCACCATGATATAAGGCCGCCATATAGGCAGTTCGGATTTCTTCCTCTTTCTCCTGTAATAATAGGAAATAGTAGTTAAAGAAGATACGCAAGAAGCGGGCCAGTACTTCTTCCCGGTCATATGCCTTACCTGTAATCTGAGTCAGGGATACAGGGTTGGGAGCATCGCTGCGAAATATTTCCTGGTTGATATTAAGTCCGATACCAATTACCGAACAATAAAGATGCTGCCCGGACAGATCGTTTTCGATCAGCATTCCGCATATCTTACGGTCTTTCCAGTAAATATCGTTCGGCCATTTCACCTTGACGGAATCCGTATATCCCTCCAACGTCTCCTTCACACTCAGGGAGGCGATTTGGGAAATCAGAAACTGTCGGTTCGCAGGAAGGGAATCAGGATATAAAAGAATACTGAACATCAAATTCTTCCCGGCTTCCGACTCCCATGAGTTTCCGACCTGCCCCTTTCCGGCTGTTTGAAAATCAGCTATGACGAGGCTGCCTTCCGGCAACCTGGCTTTTGCACATTGTTCCCGCAGGTAATTATTGGTCGAGTCCGTCTCGGCAAGCCGGATGATCTTTGGAGTTTCGTTTTTATCATTCATTTTCGTAAGCTTCTCTTATTTTCTTCGGTAACTTGGCGATCACTTCGCGATAAGAATGGTGGATCCAGTGCTTGATCTCGCTATCCGGCATATCCCGGTCAAGGTAGATGGTGTTCCAGTATTTTTTGTTAAAATGCCAAGCACCTTCTACTGCCGTATATCGTTCACGCAGATCTTCGATATAATCAGTGCTGCATTTCAGCGACACGCACGGCTCCACGGTATCCAGAGGCAGGAGCAAAAACATCTTCCCCTCCACTTTGAACACCAGCGAAACATCATCGAAAGGGAAACACTCCGTCACATTCTTCAGCGACAGGCAATACTCCCTGGCTTCTTCTATATTCATACTGCTCTACCTGTTTTATCAGCGGCAAGGAGCATAGAAAGCATCTTCTATATGATCTATTTCAAACTCCTCCCCTTTTTTGATTACGGTTATAATGTCGAAACGAACCGGCAGTTCGAGATTGAAAAAGCGGACATACGCATCGGCTGCCGCCACGATACGGCGGATTTTGGGAGCATCGACTGCCTCTTCCGGAGCTAAAAGGTAATCTTCCGAACGCGTTTTCACCTCTACGACTATCAGCCAGGTATCCTTGACTGCTACGATATCCAGCTCATAATGATGCCAATGCCAGTTTGTATGGGTAATCCTGTAACCCTGCTTTTCCAGAAAAGCACGTGCAACCGACTCACCGTCTTTCCCCGTTTCGTTCCGTTTAGCCATTCCTTGTAATTTGCACAAATATAATGTTTTTCTTTTTTATTTGCGCTTTCCCCCTTACATTTGCAAAACTATGACACTGAAACGTAAATATTCATCTCCACAGCCGAATCACCCGCGCGTGCACAAGGTCACTTTCATGCTCAACGACGATGAGCAGAAGGCTGTGGAACGTTATCTTGCCAGGTATAAAATCATCAACAAATCCCGCTGGTACCGCGAAACAATCCTGTCCCACATACTTAAAACCCTGGAAGAGGACTATCCTACCCTCTTCAATGAAAACGAAATGAGAAGATGATCGATCCATTCAACGACGAATATTTCATGAAACAGGCACTGATAGAAGCCCGCGCAGCAGCCAAAGAGGGAGAAGTTCCCGTCGGCGCCGTTATCGTATGCAACAACCGGATCATAGCCCGCGCCCACAATCAGACGGAGCGTCTGAACGATCCGACTGCCCATGCCGAGATGCTGGCAATAACAGCGGCAGTCGGCGTCTTAGGAGCCAAGTACTTGACCGGATGTAGTCTTTACGTGACGGTAGAACCATGCGTGATGTGTGCCGGAGCGATCGGATGGTCACAACTGAGCAAGATCGTCTACGGGGCGACAGATGAAAAAAGAGGCTTCCAGCAATACGCACCGAAAGCCTTACATCCAAAATCAACAGTCAAAAAAGGGGTCCTTGAAAACGAGTGCGCCGAAGAAATGCGCAACTTCTTTCAGCGCAAGCGCTGAACAACTTATTTCACTTCCTCGTAATCCACATACTCTCCTTCATCTTTGGCAAAGATCTTTTTACGGGAGGCCTGCGAGGCATATTCTTCGCGTGCAGAGCTGTTGCTGCGCGCGTTGGAAGAGTAACCGCTTGTTTGACGGCGTTGTTCACCCTTCTTTCCACTACTTCCGCTTCCGAACAGGATATTTTTAAAGGTACGCAAGATAGAGAATCCCATTAGAAAAACTAACAGGATAAAGAAGAAGAACATAACAAACAAAAACTTAAACATATTCCGTCACTTAGTTGGTTCATTACACAAACACAAAGATACGAATTCTTGTTTATCTTCTTTTGTTAAAAAAAGACAAGGTTATATAGAGAATGATTGTTCCGGCAATGCCCAAAACACCAAAGAGAGCCACAAAGACCACCGCCCCAGCTACTAAAATATAGCGAAGCTCATTGCCTTTCCATGCCAACGACTTTACTTTCAATGAGAACATCGGAACTTCAGACACCAGCAAAGACGAAAACAAGATTGCCATAACTATTGTTCCGGCAATAAACCCGATGCTGTCCACTGGTACGGCAGAATGAAACGCATACCCGATAGACGCCCAAAAAAGAGCATGGGCCGGGACAGGCATACCAATAAAAGAAGTCGTCTGCCTTTCATCGATATTGAATTTGGCAAGGCGCAATCCGGAAAAGACCGGTATCACCAGAGCCATATACGGGACATAACCAGCCGCCTCTCCCAAAACAGGAGCCGTCATGCATGCCTGCTCCAACAGCCAATAAACGATCATTCCGGGAGCGACACCGAAACTTACCATATCGGAAAGTGAGTCCAATTCCTTCCCCATCGGAGAATAGGCGTGCAGGGAGCGGGCGGCAAAACCGTCACCGAAATCGAAAACAGAGGCAATGACAATCCATAGGGTCGCCATCGGCAAGTTTCCCCTTAACGCCATAATACAAGCGATACAACCCGACATCAGGCTGCAGCAGGTAACAAAATTAGGTATACTATTCTTGATGCTCATTTATTTCTCTTATTTTCCCAAACGGGCTATCGGAGTCTGGTTACCGGTAACCTTCTGATCCATTTCGACCAGGACTTCCGTCCCGACAGGCAGGTAAACATCTACACGCGAACCGAACTTGATGAAGCCCATCTGCTCGTCTACGTGGCATTTATCGCCGACTTTGGCATAAGTCACGATACGCCGTGCCATTGCTCCCGCGATCTGGCGAGCCAGCACCTCCACTCCACCGCGGGTCGTGATCACGACAGCCGAACGCTCATTCTCCGTGCTGCTCTTCGGCAGGTAGGCCGCCATAAAACGTCCCTTCTGGTGTGACACATGCTTGACAGTCCCATTCACCGGAAACCAGTTGGCATGCACATTGAAAACGGACATGAATATGGATATCTGCAAACATTCCCTGTGCAGGATCTCATTCTCCATCACTTCCTCGATCGCCACGATCGTGCCGTCGGCAGGGGCGATCACCAATCCTTCCGAATCGAACGGAAAACGACGGAACGGGCTACGGAAAAAGTTAAGTACCAACAAGAACAGGACTGTGGTGACGAAAGTCGTGGTATAGAACACCCAACCTCTACCGACAGTATGATACAGCGCAACGTCCACGACAAAGAATATCGTGAAAAGCGTTAATAATAGACCTGTTCCTTCTTTATGTACTTTCATTCTTTAATCTAATCGAGTATTTATCGTAAGAATTTGCAAAAATATTCATTTTTACCGAATAACAAAAATATATCACCCTTTCACCGCTTCTATTTTGTTTAATTCAACATACCAAAGGAAACCTTCAACCTCTCCATAGCCCATTTGCCGGATCAGTTTCAGGTAGTTCCTTACCTGGCTGTGATAACGTTGGTCGGTATGTTCCCCAAATTTATAGTCGATCACAATCACACTGTTTCCAGTGATCATCACGCGGTCCGGACGTTTGGACAACCCTTTTCCGAACAGAATATCAACCTCGTTCAACACACGAGCCGTACCGTCATACCAAGAGGCGGCTTCCGGCAGGCTCAACAACTCTTCGAGACGAGCGACAAGTGACGCCGCTTCCTCTCTGTCGATCACCCCTTCCTGACGGTATCGTTCGACCGACTGCGGAATATCCTTCCGAGTACGGATACGACTCAACACCTCGTGCATCAAAGCCCCATGTTTCCGGCGGGCATTATCGAAGAAATAGCCTTTGCCATGCAAGCGTAATTGCAAGCGGTCGTCCGGAGAGATAGAGCTAAGACGTGCCATTCCGATCTCCTGAATATCCCCATTATCTTCCTTTGCAACCGGATGCCACCAATCGCCCAACTCGAAAACACCTGTCCCGGCATCGAAAGCAGCAGGCAGCGAGATCAGTTTCTCTCCCTCCCGTGTATCGGGCATATCCGTACGCAGACCGGCCCACAAAGCGTCGGTCAAAGTCGATATCTTTTCCACTTCGCCGGTTTCTTCCTTTATCTTCTTCGGGCGCGGAGAGAAGACGATCAACTCCTCTTTCGAACGGGTGAAAGCGACATATAACGTATTCAGGTTGTCAATAAAGGCATGCAATCGTTCCTTAAAATAATCACCTGCAAAAATCGTCTTTCCCAACGACTGGCCGTAGCGCACGGGAACTAAGTGCAGGCGGTCGAACGGCTTTTCTTCCGGATGACACCAAAGGATGACCGGTTTTGTCGGCTTATGATCGATCTCCCAATCTCCGAAAGGAATGATTACGACTTTAAAACCCAGCCCCTTCGACTTATGGACCGTAAGGATACGGATCGCGTTCTGTCCGTCCGGTGTGGCAATTGTTTTCCGGCAGCCCGTCTCATCCCACCATTTCAGAAAACGATTCAGGTCCGCACTCTCCTTCTGAGTATATTCGGACACCATATCCAAGAAAGCCTGGACAAAAACCTGCTCATTTTCGGGAAAGTCGTCGGCAAAAAGGCGGAACAGGCCTTCCGTTATTTCATAGAGAGACTGACGGGAAAGGATTTGCAGGACAGAGACGACTTCCGGCGGAAAAGCCGGAGCTTCAACCCCAAATATCCCTTTCAATACCTGATAGGAGTACAAAGCAATCTGTCCGTTCGTCCGGTCTTCGGGGTTCTTCAGGTAACGCAACAGGGAAACCATGAAGCGGACAGCCGTCGAACCACTGACAAACAGAGCTTCATCTGAAATAATATCGTAGTTGTAGCGGTCGGAAGGATGTTCTTCCTTATAGGCCAGCAAAGTATCCGCCACCTGTGCCCCTTCCTGATTGGTGCGAACAAGGATCGCAATGTCTTTTAGCACATATCCGTTATCCTGCAATTTCTCCAACACGCCGGGCAGACGTCCGAGGGCTTCCTCTTTCCAATCTTTCTCATCATCTCCTGAGAGAAATTCAATCCGCACATGCCCGTCTTTCTGCATGAAAGGAGGAGGAACTTGTTGGAAACTTTTATCATAGGCGGACATGATCTTGGTGAAAAACGCCGCACGCTGTTCCTCGCTCAGAGAAGAAACAGACAGCGCTTCATTATATACAGTCTGTAAAACACCCGGAAGCGTCGTGAAAAGGGCATTGTTAAACTCCACGATATTCCGGCAACTGCGCCAGTTATCCTTCAGCGTCTCTTCATGAACTACTTCAGGAGAGAAGTCGGCTTGCACCTGTTCGTCCAGCAACTTCCAGTCCGAGTTACGGAAACGATAGATGCTTTGCTTCACATCTCCTACGATCAAATTATCCCGGCTATGTGCAAGGCTCTCTTCGATCAACGGACGGAAGTTGTTCCACTGCATTCCGCTGGTGTCCTGAAACTCGTCTATCATATAGTGATCGACATGCGTACCGGTCTTCTCATAAATGAAAGGAGCGTCGCTACCCCCGATCACCTTATTCAGCAACTCGGTCGTGTCGGCAATCAACATCACATTTTTTTCTTCCCGGTAGGCGGCTATCTGGCGGGACACATCGGTCAGAATCCCCAAGGTATAATAATAACGGACAATTTCACGGGCGGTATTATAAGCGGTCAGATTATTGAACAGGGAAATAATCCCTTTGATACAATCGTTCAAGCCATCCTCGAAAGCACATCCGATGATCTGCCGGGTACCGAGCGAAACCGTTTTCGTGAAACAGCCGTCCAGATTATCCGCCAGACCGATAAAAGTAGCGGACGGTTCTTTCATCTCTCCTTGCACCAGACGGTCGAGAAGCGTCAGAGGCGAACGACTGCCCCCTTTAAAATCAGTGACTTTGAGTCCGTACTTATTCAGGATTGCCAGGCCACGTTCTCCCAGCTCCTTAGCGGCTGATTCCACCGAACGGATGATGCCGTACAGCTCGTTCTTATAGTCATCCAACGCTTTCTTGTCTTCTATATCCCGGCCTACCGCTTCACTGAAGGCCTTATAGCTCTCTTTGAAGACCTCCCGGCTTAGGGCCATAATATCTTTACGGAGGTTCCATTCCCCTCCGTTCTCTATCTTATCTTCCGCAAACCGGAGCAGCCAGCCTAACAAGTCCTTGCTTTCAGGCTTTTCGAGATCCGACAACAGATTATCGATTGCCGTCGTGAGCACCAACTCCTGGTCCATCTCGATCCCATAACCACCCTGCAAACCGATCTCACGTGTAAAGGCACGCATGGTCTGCTGGAAAAAGCGGTCAATCGTACTGATATTGAAAGCGGAATAATCATGCAGGATATCGATCAATATCTTGGCTGCCTGCTTCCGCACCTGGTCTTCTGTCAACGAATAGGTGGACGTCAGCAATTCCACATAATCCGATTTCCTGCCGGAAGCCAAATTATACAGTTCATCGACGATACGGGTCTTCATCTCGTCCGTCGCCTTATTCGTAAAGGTCACGGCAAGGATACGGCGAAAAGCGCCCGGCCCCGTAAATAGCAAGGTCAGATATTCACCGGTCAGCTTATGCGTCTTCCCGGCTCCAGCGGAAGCTCTGTAGACAGTCAGCATACAATCAGATTATGCGGCTTTTGACATAGCCTTCTTTTTGCAATATTTCCAGCACTTTAGGACGCAGGTCGCCCTGTACGATGATTTCTCCATCTTTGGCCGAGCCGCCGACGCCGCATTTCACTTTCAAGAACTTCCCAAGTGCTTCCAGATCGCTGGTCGTTCCCCGGAAGCCAGTTACCAATGTCACGGCCTTGCCGCCCCGGTTCCGCTTATCCAAAGCGATGCGCAACTGCTGCTTCTCTTTCGGAAGCGTTTCTTCTTCCTCTTCGTTTCCTGTATTATATTGAAAATCCGGGTTCGTAGAATACATGACTCCCAGACGGTCCTTCCAGTCGTTACTCTTCATATTTCATTCCATCTTTATGGGGTCAAATCTACAAATTAACGGCGGGAAAAACAAGATGAGTGGTTAATTTCACTTTGTTCCATACAAGGAGAATTTCAGTTTCATGCAAGGGGAACTTTTGTTTCATGCCGGTGAAAATAAATTTTCCCTTGCATGAAAATAAATTTTCACCCAAGGGAAACACCTGAAAATATTTGAGAGAAAGAACTGGAAGAGGAAGGCTATTTCTGTATCAGTACCGTTGCATACGCAGCTATTCCTTCCTGCCGTCCGGTAAAGCCTAACTTCTCGGTTGTTGTCGCCTTGATGGAGATATCTTCTACATCCACCTGGAGGACATCGGCCATCACCCGTTTCATTTCGGGGATATGAGGATTCAGCTTCGGACGTTCGGCAGCGACAGTCGCATCTATATTACCCAATGTATATCCGGCATCACGAAGCAGTTCCATCGTATCGAACAACAGGATCTTGCTGTCGATGTCCTTATATTCTCCTGCCGTATCGGGGAAATGATAACCGATATCACGCATATTGGCAGCCCCCAACAAAGCGTCGCAGATAGCATGAATCAAGACATCCGCATCGCTGTGCCCTTGCAAGCCCATCGTATGCTCTATTTTCACTCCGCCCAGCCATAAATCTCGTTCCGGAACCAGTGCATGCACATCATATCCAAACCCAACCCGTACTTTCATCACTTTCAATTTTTAACTTTCAACTTTCAACTTTCATCTGAACAAGTTCTTAATTCCATCCATATCAAAAGACAGGGAGAAACGAAGTGTCTGGTCCAACGGGTTCTGCGGAACCGTACTGATCAGATAAGCGGCATCCAGCTGGAACACGCTCATACGGAAACCGGCACCTACAGAAAAGTACTTACGGTTACCGACATTCGCATTCTCGTAAAAATAACCACCGCGAACAAAAAATTGTTCATTATAACTATACTCGGCTCCGACCGAAACCATGATCTCTTTCAGCAAGCCGTTAGGTGAATCGGTAAAAGACTTCAACATACCGGAAATACTCGACCACGACTTATAGTCATCCTCACGCGCTTGAAAGTCGGCATCAGTCTCTCCATCTTTCTTTTGCGGAGCATACGGAACCATGTATTTGTTCAGGTCCAAATAAACACCGATCTGGTTGTAGTCGTCGATCGGATAAAGCAGCCCTGTTCCCAAAGTCAACTTGGCCGGAAGGTACTGATTCCTATTTCCCCCGTCATACGAGATCTTACTCCCGATATTGGACAGGTTGAAACCAAAGCTCCACAATGCCTCGGCATTGCCCATCAGCACATATTTTTCCAGATAACCGGAGATATCGGCTGCAAAAGCATTGCCCGCATTGCTCTCTTCATTCTCGTCCGTCCCCATATCCGAACGGATGTAACGCAAGGTTACCGCCATCGAATAGGATTCGGACAGTTTACGGCTGTAAGCCACGTCGAACGCCATCTCATACGGGTTCACTCCTCTGGGAACATCCCCGATATTCTCCCATATATTCACTTCTCCTAATGAAAAATAACGCAAAGATGCGCTGATAGCCTGTAAATCACTATTTCCTAATTTGTAATAACCGGTCATGTTCACCAAAGCCACATCGTTGACCAATTTACGCAACCACGGAGTATAAGACAAACTGACTCCCGCCTTACTTCCCATAAAAGCATATTTGGCCGCATTCCAATACTGCGAATTGATGTCCGGCAAAGTTGCCGCTCCCATGTCTCCCATACCGCCTCCTCGTGCATCCGGAGCGATGTTCAGCGAAGGAACCGCCATTTGGAGCAAAGAAGGGTTCTCCACTTGTCCCCAAGTCGTCGCAACCGAAGCGAAGAAGTTAAGTATTATAACGAGTACACCGATTCTGAATTTACTTATCATATGTCTATTCTTAAATTATTTTCCGATTTACCTATCAACGAAGTACGGGCGGTTCACGAACCGCTCCTACTGCATTATAAACTGAATAATCCGAACTTTATTGTATGCTCAAATAAAATTCCTACTTTTGTCTTTTGAGTATGAAAGATATACAATCGACAGGCAAAGTTAAAGCATTATTTCTTCTGATGCGCCCCTCCCAGTGGGTAAAAAACATCATCTTGTTCCTTCCCATGTTTTTTGCACAGGAGATAGGAGACATAGACAGGTTATGGAATGTTGCCATCCTGTTTATCGGTTTCTGTCTGCTTACCAGCGGCGTATACGTTTTCAACGATTTGATGGACGCGGGTGAAGACCGCCTGCATCCGGTCAAACGATTCCGGCCGATTGCCTCCCGGAAGGTTTCGCCGATGGCAGCCCTTGTCTTCCTATTTTTGCTATATGGGACGAGTGCATTATGTTTCAGTTTCATGCATACAAGTAACAACCAGATCTGGTTGTTGTCAGGAGGATATATCCTCCTGAACTTAGCATATACGCTTTATCTCAAACAGATGCAGATCATAGATGCCATGATTGTCGCCTGCGGTTTCATCATCCGGCTTGAAGCGGGAGCTGTCGCCGGGGAGATAGAACTTTCGCACTGGCTGATTATCATGACATTCATCCTCTCCCTGTTTCTCGCCTTTGCCAAACGCCGGGATGATTTGCGTAATTTCATGGAGACCGGACAGATTTCACGTAAGAATATTACCGGATATACGATCGACTACCTGAACGTGATCCTGTCGTTTCTCTCTTCCATCATAGCCGTGACTTACATATTATATACGCTTTCGCCCGAAGTAACGTCGAGGAGCAGCGAATACTTGTATGCCACGGTCCCTTTCGTACTGGCAGGCATCATGCGCTACCTGCAAATCATCTTGGTGGAAAAGAGTAACTGCAATCCGACCGATATCCTGTTGCAGGACCGTACTTTGCAACTGACAGTGGCCGGCTGGTTTATCGTATTCGCTTTACTGATTTATTGATATGGCAATCGCAATATTCGACTTCGACGGTACTATCATTTCCCGCGACTCACTGCCGGATTTCCTGATTCAGGCTTGTGGACGGAAAGCTTTCCTTCTGCGACTTCCCTGGATCATCCTGCTGAAAGGAGCAGCTTTAACAGGCATTCTTTCCACACACCGGGCCAAAGAACTTGTGATCTCCTCTTTCCTGCGAGGGATGAAGACAGAGGATTTTCATCAGGCTTGCCTCAAATATGCCTCCCGTATACCGGCTTTCGTCTATCCTGCGGCCCTGAAAGAGATACGGAGGCATCAGGAAGAAGGCAACAAGATCGCCATCATCAGCGCGTCCGTGCCAGACTGGATACGTCCCTGGGCACAAACAATAGGAATCCGGCTCGTAGAAGGAACTGGACTGGAAATCAGGGGACAGATTTTGACCGGTCGGTTTTCCACGCCCAACTGTAAAGGGAGTGAGAAGGTACGCAGGCTCCGTCAGCTATATCCGGATTTCGCCTCCGAGACGCTGCATGTATATGGTGACAGTTCCGGTGACAAAGAACTGCTTGCCCTTGCAGATGTTCCCCATTATAAACCATTCAACAATAAATAAACATATATATGATACCATCCTGCCTGTCTATTCTGTTTCGCGCTCTCCGGATCGAGTGGAGAGAGACTAAGCGCACGTTATTTCCACCGACCCTGATAGAAACCGGACTTTTCCTTTTCTTCTTCATTCTTTACGGGTATATCGGGTACCGGATGCTCTTTCATACGGAACTGATAGATGTGCCCAACGGGGGAGCAGGAAGTTACTTGGGGTATGACAATCTATTCCATCTCCACACGCGCGGAGGAGCGTTTGACATCAGCCATCCCTTCTTCGGTATTTTTCATTTGTTGAAAACCTTGTTGATAATCCTGTTGACAACCCTGTTCAAAGAGAAAACTTCCGGTATTATTTGCCTGATGCTGATGAACCTGTTGATAACCGGCGGACTGGTCCTGATTTATCGTTACCTGAAACAGATTGTCCAGATTTCTTCCAGGCGGGCACTATTGCTGACAGGGTTCACGGGATGCTTCTTCACAACCGTTGTCTTATCATTCACCACAGAATCTTATCCGTTCTCCTTTTTCCTGCTCGTCTTCTCACTACTAATGCTTTCCAGGGAATACATGCTGACCGGATATATAAAAGGCCGGACGATCCTCTTTCTCTCTTTCCTTTGTGGAGGAATAACAATCACCAACGCAGCCAAACCGACAATGGCCCTGTTTCTGAATAAAGCACCGTTCTGGCGTAAAATACGGACAGGATTCAAAGTCATGCTGCCATTTGTCATTTGCGTAGCTGCCGTCATGGGCTTTTACACCCTCAAAGCGAAACTGTTCAACCCGGAAGGCCCGTCTCCTATCGAAACGACCGGGCAACTCGGACAGTATTTTATCCACGACGAGACATTCGGCAAACAAGCACTGGTCGATTTCTGGGGCAATACGATTATAAGCACGCCTCTCACACAACAGCTAGTCGGGAAAGAGGTCGTATTGCGTCCCAGCGAATACCTGCACAGTTGGAACAATGCCGTAATCATGTTTCTGTTGTTTTTAGTCGCGGCCTCGGCTTTGCTCAACCTGAAAAACAAATATGTACAACTGCTACTTATGTACCTGAGTATCGATTTCGTGATCCACTTTATCATCCGCTACGGGATGAACGAGGCGATCCTGTTCGGTGGGCATTGGATGTTTGCAGTCCCGATCCTGCTGGGCTGGCTATACACACGATTGCCGGTCCGCATGTACCGGATACTGGACTGGGTTATTATCGGATTCTTTGTCCTGACTGCAACGATAAACACGATGGAGTTCATGCGCTCCTTCCTATTCGCCTAAAATGATGAACTTCCTTGCTTTTGTCGCGTCTTTGGAATTATCGGTGCTGATGGCTGCCCGGTAGATATAGACACCGGGGCGCATACGGGCACCGCCACATGTCAGATCCCAGGAAACTGTATAGTTTTCGAACAGGCCGGACGTTCCGCTTTCTTCATGTTTCCAAAGCTGGCGTCCTGCCAGATCATAAACCATGATACCCACCCGCATACGGCTTTCGGGACGGTTGTGCATAAGATGGAAGGTCACCTGCTCGCGGGCGATACCCGGCGTTGCGATCACATCGAACAGGAACGGTTTCAATCCCTCAACCACCTCGAAGGTGAATGTCCGCACGGTCGAGTTATTCTGGATATCCCATACCCAGAACTCCGCTGTATGTTTGCCCGGCTCAAGTGCCGGGATCGGAAACTTCACGATACCAGCCCCCTCTTCGCCCGGAAGCAGTTCGTAATAACTGTTCAGGTTATAACTCAGGACAGTCGATTCGTCTATTACCAGCATCATGTCATGCCCGACACTGCTTCCCGTGATATTCACTCCACTCTTATCCCATAATTCGGCAACAAAATAGGGAGTCGTGTTCACCTGACCGCCATCTACAAATGTCGTATCATTCAGGTAAAGGGCACGGATTTCCGGACCGATCGTATCGGTTTCCGCCGTGTCGGAAGTTCCTCCGACAATAAAATTGTCGAAATTACCCTGTGCCTCATGACCATTTTCCGTATCAACGGCATACAGGTTCATTTTCCCTTGCAAATTGGAATAGGAAATATCCTTCGGAACCGTAAAAGTAAAGCTGAACTTTCCGTTGTGCACGGAGTCATTCCCTATAAAAATCGTATTCGGATAGTCGGTGAAGGTGAAAGCCGGAGTGTCATCTTTATTGCTGTTCTTCAAGCAAGTGACAGTCACCTTGCTATCTTTTACAGTCGGGTTTACTATACCAGTAAAATCAGTTACCAACTGTCCGGAAGCATCCAACACCTCTCCTTCGACAGTAATCTTTTCCAAAGCTTTGAAAGAGATTGAATTTTCATCTACCGCTTGTCCGTTTACGGTCGTCACTTTCATTCCAAATTCTGGATAAGCCATTTTTACAGCAGGGTCTCCGATCAAACAGAAACCAAGTTTGTAAACGGACGACAAAGTATTTTTCGTTGCTTGCATCACTTCTCCCAGCGTACGACGACGCCCATTATTTCTTTCAAACAAATTACGGATAACATTGTCGTTGATCGGGAAATTAGGTCTGGAATAAGCGACACGGACAGTCGTAAACAGCGCAATGCCTCCACTGCTTTTATTCAGAAAGACATCTTCTCCGGCAGACGTATTCAAGTCATCGAATCGCGTAAAATCGCAGGTAGCCGTCACCCATACCGGCAGATGAGTATAAGTAAACTGGTTGATATCTGTTTGTGTTAACACTTTCTCATCGCTTAAAGCCGTTGTCCCTCCATGTCCGGTATAATTAAACAATAGAAGTCCGTCTTTTAGAAGTTTTTGCAAGCCACTCCTTACATCCGGATAAGTTCCTGCTGCCATGTCTTTTTTATAGGCATCATAATACAGCTTATTCACCAAAAACTCAGGATGTTCACTTTCGACATAACCTGCCAGCTGATCAGCAAACTCCATATGCTCAGTCATAAATCCATCCGTATTGCTACCATCATCAGCCATAAAACACAGATTGTTTTTCCACGACCCTGTATTTTTATTTTCCATATAAGAGATTACCTTATCCACCATCTGAGTCGCCTGCTCTACAGTCCTGATAGGAAAACGTCCGATCCCCAGACATAGCTTTTTATTTTGAAGGGATTTCTTATTATCCGCATCATCCAGAAATCCGAAATAGTCATCAATCACATACGATTGACTACTTAATGAGTTTTCCGTCTGATACGTCAATAACATATTGCTCATATCCACCGATTTCCAGGCGGAAGTCAATTTACGGTTGTCGAACGAGCCATCGCCGAACAGCAGTAAATATTTAGGAGCATCAGCTTCCGAAGTCTGCCGGTCGTAGAACATCTTCATAAAACGGCGATAAGCAGTTGCATCCGGTGTACCGCTGGAAAACTCGTTATAAATTGATTCTGGCGTCACCACTCGGACCGTCAGGTTATCCTTTGTCCGATGCGCTTCCGCCAAACGTTCCGCTTGCGTGGTGAAATTAGGCTGGGCAATAATGATCATATCTTGCTGTGGCAAAGCATGCAGGTTCTGATTCGTTACTTCGCCGACCGTCACGGGAGCTTTAATCTGCGAAGGTTTTACAGCGACAAACTCCCTCAAGGAAGTGGAAGCAGGAATCGAAAAAGACAACTCTGTCCCGTTCAGAGACGTTTCCATCTGCTGCGGATTTACACCGTCGGTCACATCAAAAACCAGCGTACCGGCATCGGCTCCCTGAATCACAAAACGGGAAGCATTGCCTCTTGCCGAGAGGCTGCGGAAGAATGTATAAGGATCATATACTTTCAATTGCCTCTTCATCTGAAGGCGGAAATAGTTCAAGTGTACATTCTTATGTCCGGTCGTGCTGTATCCTATATTAACCTTCACAGTCTCACCTTTATCAGCAGTCCAAGCTCTTTCGCGATACAGTTCCCGTGCCACTTCGTATTCATCCGACGGAACAGACACAGAACCGGAGATTACAGAATTTCCATCGACATTCATCGTGATCGTTCCGTTGCCCCGGGAGATAAAAGACAGGGTAGCTTTTCCCTCGTCATCCGTAATGCCCGGAACCGATATCGTGAAATCACGAGATAAAGTAGAAGTAAACGATTCTCCATACAGTTCACGCCCGGAACTGTTCACCGATACCAACTCTTCCTCGTGCAGGACATAGTCATCGAAAGTCGTCACTTGCAGGGTGGCTCCATCGGCGGATACAGCCTTTTCCATCATGCGTCCGGCCGTTTCTTTCTCGGTCACGAAATAATATCCGTAATTGGAATAGGGATTATTGGTGTGGATAAAAGACTTATCAGAAGAAGAATATTCCCATTTACGTGGTCCCTTCCCATAAAATAGCAGATAGTCCGCATTTCTCCACACGGCTACTTCTGGAACATCATCAATATAAGTAGTAGAGAAATCTTCATCCAAAGGCCAGCCTCCATAACCATAGACAGCGACTTTGTCCAGATTGGAAAAGCCCATCTTCTTCAGATCGGCAGCCGTCAGTTTGTAAATACCATCTTCCGCCACCTGTATCTTCACCCATTTCCCGGAGCTCAATACCGACTCGGAGGCATATCGGCTACCATCCGCCCAAGCAGAAGCGAGCAGACCGAATACAAACAGCAAGGCACATAAGATTCTCTTCATACGTTCTTTTTCCGTGTTATCTCACAAAGAAATCCAGCAGCTTCTGCTCGCCGATATATCCCTGCAAGTGGTCGTCTATCTTGACCGGCCCCACGCCTACCGGGGTTCCGGTATAGATCAGATCGCCTATCTTCAACGTAAAGAAACGGCTCACATAGGCAATGATCTTGTCGACCGGGAAAAGCATATCCTGTGTATTTCCCTCCTGAACGGTCTTTCCGTTAATATCCAGATGGAAAGGGATGCGGTTCACATCTCCCACACGTTCCAGCGGGACGAATGTCCCAAGAACAGCCGAATTATCGAACGCCTTGCTGATTTCCCAGGGCAGACCTTGCGCACGCAGCTTGTTTTGCAAATCGCGAGCTGTAAAATCAATCCCTACCGTCACCTCGTTATAGTAACGATGGGCAAAACGTTCGGCAATGTTTTTTCCCAGCCGGTCTATCTTCACGACGATCTCCGTTTCGTAATGGATCTCCGAAGAGAAATCAGGAATGAAGAACGGTTTGCCGTCCTTCAGCAACGAAGAGTCGGACTTCATAAAGATAGTAGGCTCCGATAATTCTAACGAATGATGCAGCTCTTTATTGTGGGCAGCATAATTCATTCCTACGGCTATTATTTTCATATGTCAGTGATTGATTGAATTCAAGCGGTTGAACATCACGGCAAGGTGGGCATACATAGAGGTATTTTGCACCACGATATCTTCCGGCACACGGATACGGAACGGGGTAAAGTTCCACAAAGCCTTGATCCCTCCGGCGATAATCAGTTCGGTCACTTCCTGCGCCTTATCGACAGGGACGGTAATCACTCCGATCGTCGCTCCGTATTCCTTCTGCTTGGCAGGAAAATCATCCATGTGGTAGACCGGTATTCCGTTGATCTCAGTTCCGGCAAGTTCGCGACGGACATCGAAGCCTCCTACAATCTCCAATCCATATTGTTTCAGACCGGAATCCTGTAACAAGGCGGCTCCCAAGCTACCGACACCGAACAGGAATGCTTTATGCTGCGCCGTAAAACCCAAGAAATCTTCCAACACGTCCACCAGCGTACTGATCTCATAGCCGACACGTGTCTTCCCTGAAATATTCACAAAGGAGAGGTCTTTCGCCACCTGACTGGGGTCCACATTAATTTCTTTGGCAATCTGAGTAGATGATACGAAAGTCTCCCCTCTTCCTTTCATCAGTTTCAAAAAGGCAAGATACCACGGCAACCTCCTAAGAGTCGGCTCAGGTACTTTCCAGATTTGTTTCATTTCATCGTTAGCCATTGTTCAATCTTTATTAATGTAGCTCACAAAAGTACAATTTTTTTCTTTGGGAATAGAAAAATGGAATACGCTCTTTTCATAAAGCCGTTTTCAATCTTTATAAAATTGAATCGGGAGGTACATTCTTCTAGTCTCATTAAATATGTCTAAGTTATAGTGTCTCGCACACAATAAGCAGAGACATAATGATATTTTACACAGATTAATATTTCATTATGGAAGAATTCATCAAGTTCTGCTCTTCCACAAAAAAAGATGACAACGCCTCGCTATCATCTTCCGTTATTTTACAAATGGATAAATTTTCAATATCCAAGTATCGGGTTCTTTCCTCCATTGTTGCTAATAAATATTTCTGCGGTTTTCTTCATTCTGGCCACTCTTTCAGCAACCATTTTTTTTCTTCAGGAGTTAATCTGCCATCTTTGATCCGCCGAAACTCCCGCCGAAAATTTTCAACCTCCGTCTTTGTCATCTTAGGATTTGGAACTGCCTGTATCATAACTCTTAGCCTTTTTGTGTATTATTATACAACAAAAGTACTACTTTTTCTTGGAATACGGAAGAACGAGGAAGATGATTTGAGATACAGATGATTAAAGGAAGTTGACAGGCGTGTGAACGCCATGGAAAACCATAAAAACGCCAATTGAAGCCTGCGTTGCGTTACCTATTCGTGACCAACGGAATTCAGGCACTTTATGGCACAATATTAGGCAATAAGTGGCTGAATACCTAATAATTGTCGAAGATTTTTTACCTTCGGATTTATCCTCTCCGGTCTGCCTTGTTTTGCATACACTCCATCGGCTCTACCCGAACTAATTTTGTAATCAAAAACGAGTAGAGCAATGAGAAGTACATTTTCGACAATCTTCTACCTCAAACGACAGGTAGTGAAAAAGGACAGTACAGTGCCCATCATGGGACGTATCACGGTGGACGGAACACAGACGCAATTCAGTTGCAAGCTGACCATTGACCCCCAAATATGGGAAACCAAGACGGGACGGGCAACAGGCAGGAGTACCATAGCATTGGAAACAAACCGTATGCTGGACAAAATCCGGGTGAAGATAAACACCCACTATCAGGAAATTATGGACAGGGACAACTTCGTCACAGCGGAAAAGGTGAAGAACGCCTTCTTGGGGCTGGAGCACCGCTGCCACACGTTGATGAAAGTCTATGAGCAATTCACCGCCGACTATGCCAAAATGGTGAAAGCCGGAATGAAGTCCAAAAAGTCTTACGAGAAATACATCATCGTGTACAAGCATTTGAAGGAGTTCCTGATGCAACGCTACCATGTGCAGGACATCGCCTTAAAGGAACTGACCCAGTCGTTCATCATGGATTTTGACATGTTCCTGCGCACGGACAAGCATTGTTGCAACAATACCGTGTGGATTTACGTCTGCCCGCTTCGCACGATGGTTTCGGTGGCTATCAGCAACGAGTGGCTGGTGCGAGATCCTTTCCGTGATTACGAAATCAAGAAGGAGGACACCGTACGCACATTCCTCACCAAAGAGGAAATCCAACTCTTGATGGACGGCAAGTTGAAGAACGCCAAGCAGGAACTTTACCGGGATATGTTCCTGTTCTGCATCTTCACGGGATTGAGTTTCTCTGATATGCGCAACTTGAGAGAAGAGAACATCGTGACCTACTTCGATGACCACCAATGGATAAAAATCAATCGTCAGAAGACAGGAGTGGAATCAAATATTCGTCTGCTCGATGTTCCTCTCCGCATTTTGGAGAAGTACAGAGGACTGAGTGAGGACGGCAGGATTTTCCCTGTTCCGCACTATACGGTTTGCTTGGCAGGTATCCGTTCCGTGGCTAAAAGATGTGGCATAACAAAGTCGTTTTCGTGGCATTCATCACGTCATAGCGCAGCGACTACTATATTGCTATCCAACGGATTACCGATAGAAACAGTTAGTTCTATCCTCGGTCACAAGAACATTTCCACTACTCAAATTTACGCGAAAATCACCAAGGAGAAACTTAATCAAGACATGGAAAATTTGGAAAAGCGGTTGGGGAATATTAAAAGTTTCCTGCCGGATTCACTCAAAAACGGAAAGGAGGACAATGTATGTGGCGCGACACTATAATGGTAGAAGAAGACAACCGCATTGTCGCTATAGGGGGCAATGTGTGGATGAATGCCGGGGAGATAGCCGACCTGTTCAACATTACAGCGGCAAACGTGAACCGTGCCGTGAAGCAGGTGTTGAAAGCAGACGTGTTGAACGATTACGAGGTGATGAAACTCGTCCGTTTGGATAACGGATTGCTGATGGAGTTCTACTCGCTGGAACTCATTATCGTGTTGTCTTACAAATGGAACACCTTTTATACCAATCTTTTCCGTAAATGGATGATGAAGCGGATGCTTGAGTCAAGAAAGGAAATTATCCCTATGTTCCTATCGTCTGCAAAATCGGTCAAAGGCGAATTTTGCTAATCCGTTGAGGAGAATACTCCTTATTATATCAGACGTATAAGCGTAAAAGAAAAACCGTCATCGGAAACTCTCGCAATAAAGAGCAACCGATGGCGGTTTTTCTTTTCGCCGAATATTGAATTTCTTCTATTGGGAGTTTAATGCATTTTCCGACAATTACATACGCCCCATTATCAGAATGTGCCGTTTGAGGTGCCGAATTCGTGGGTATGGTGTAGATTGGAAGATATAGTATGTGAATTAAAATACGGAACTTCTGAGAAATCATCAAGTGTGGGTAAAAGAGTTGTTTTACGAATGGGGAATATTACGAATGTTGGTACAATAGATTATTCGAATTTAGTGTATTCTTCGAATGATGAAGATATTGAACAATACTCTCTTGAAAAAAACGATTTACTGTTTAATCGCACAAATAGTAGTGAATGGGTTGGAAAAACGGCAATCTACAAGGAAGAACAACCAGCCATATATGCAGGCTATCTTATTCGTATTAAACCTTTATTGATTTCTCCTGACTACCTTAACACTGTAATGAATAGCGGCTATTATCGTGATTGGTGTTATAATGTGAAAACAGATGCTGTTAATCAGTCTAATATCAATGCCCAAAAGCTATCACAATTAATGATACCTATTCCTCCATTAAAGGAACAAGGAAGAATTGTAACAGAGATGGATAAGTGGATTTCGTTAATTGACATAGTCAAGAATGCTAAAGATGATTTGCAGACAATTATTAAGCAAACTAAGTGCAAAATCCTTGACTTCGCAATTCATGGTAAACTCGTGCCGCAAGACCCGAAAGACGAGCCAGCCATTGAACTTTTGAAGCGTATAAATCCCGACTTCACACCTTGTGATAACGGGCATTATCCGTTTGATGTACCGAGCGGGTGGATTTTTGCCCAAGGGAAATGTATTTTTGCTTCGATGCGCAGCACAAAACCAAAGGGAGATACATTCTTATATGCAGATATTGACAGCATAGACAATCATCTGAATATAGTACGTCCGAAATCAATAAGTGTTTCTTTAGCTCCAAGTCGAGCAAGTAGGCATACTGAAAATGGTGATGTTCTATTTTCTATGGTTCGCCCATATTTGCGCAATATCGCAATGATAGAATGTAACGAATGTATAGCTTCAACTGGGTTTTACGTGTGTCATTCCAATGGTACTCTATTGCCAAGGTATTGTCTGAATATGATGCTTTCAGACTATGTAGTAAACGGATTGAACCATTTTATGAAAGGGGATAATTCTCCGTCTATCAATAAGTCAAATTTGGATGATTTTCTGTTTCCAATTCCCCCTCTTGCCGAACAACAACGCATAGTAGCCAAGATTGAAGAAACTTTCTCAATCCTTGACAGTATTCAAAATTCCTTAGAAGCGTAAACGAGAACGCTTCTAAGGAATGGTGCTACCAATTTACTACCTTATCCACAATCTTTTGTTGTTCGCTCGCGGTGCGGCGAAGATAAATGCGAGTGGTTTCTATGCTCTCATGCCCCATTAGGTCGGCAAGCAAAGCAAGGTCGTTGAAACGGTCGAGGAAGTTTTTAGCAAAGCGGTGACGGAAAGAATGTGGATAGACCACATCTCGGTTCAGACCGTACTTTTCGGCAAAGTGCTTTAACTGTTGGGCAATACCGCGAGTAGTGATTTGCTTGCCGAAACGGTTTAGGAAAATATACCCCGATGTCAGTCCCATACCATTCAGCCACTTTTGGGTTTCGGTGCGCAGGTTCTTCGGGATATACAGACGGCGGATTTTTCCGCCCTTGCTGTACATATCCAAGTAACCGACTTTTACGTGTTCCGCTTTGATTTGGAGCAGTTCACTGACACGCGCCCCGGTTGCCGCCATAAACCACACGATGAAATACCATTCATCATAGCCGTCTGCCTTTAGCTTAGCTTTGAAGAACTTATAATCCGCATCGCTGATTACGTTTTCCAAGAAATTCTTTTGCTGTACCTTTACGAATTTCAGTTTTAGCTTGTCCTGCTTCGTAAACTCCAAGAATTTGTTGATACCTTGTAGCCGCAGGTTCACGGTTTGCGGACTGAAGTTTTCCACCAAGTAGCCCTTATAGGCTAAAAGGTTCTTCTTGTTGACTTCCTTGTAATGTTCAAGGAAATAGTTAACCGTCCACACATACGATGTAACGGTATTTTTAGCCAAGTTGGTTTTGGCTAAATGTCGTTTGAATTTTACTACCATATTCTTCTTGTTTATTGGTGAATACGGCAGTAATATATGTGCATCTATCGGGCATTATGAGAACTTGCCATTTCCCATACCTCGTAATTGGGCATGGGTAAGGCATAACGACATATTAGAAATATCTGGCGGTGCTCAACCTGCAAAACTTCATTTTAGTAGTGAGCTGCATCCCAACTATATACGATTGTATCAAATACGCGACTATGGTGATAACCCTTGCCCCGTTTATATTCCATTAGAAATGGCTTCAAAAAGGACTCAAAGGGGGGATATTCTTCTTGCTCGTTATGGAGGCTCGCTTGGTAAAGTTTTCAGAGCAGAAGACGGGGCTTATAATGTTGCAATGGCTAAAATCATTTTCAAATACGATTCTTTATTGGATATTGATTTTGCCTATTACCTCTATTTGTCTAAGCTTTATCAAGGAAAACTGCAAGAGGTGTCAAGAACAGCACAAGCAGGGTTTAATGCCAATGACTTCAATGATTTATATTTTCCAATCCCGCCACTTCATGAGCAGAGGCGAATTGTAGAGAAAATAAGAACGGTCTATCATGTTATAGACAAAATAACGGAGGAACTATAATTCCTCCGCTATTTTGTCGAATCGATTGAATATGCTTTCTACGTGATTGACTATTCTCTTTTGCTCTTGTTGCGGTGGTAACAAGATGTCAAGTTTGGAATACTCTGAAATCCAATAACGCTTATGGGTTTCACTAATAAGTCTGGTGATACTCATTACCAGCGAGATAAATTTTGTTTCAACTCCAGACTTGACGTGCAAAATTTTCATTGCAGATGATTTCACTTTGAACGGGAAATCAACATACTTGGAATCCGTTGTAAAATCATCAAAGATTATTACGGGTAATTTATTGCATATCCCATAGGTTTCATTGGTGTAACCGATGATGAAAGACTTTCCTGCTGTTAGTACGGGCGTTTCATACCTATCCGAATAGGATGTGGATTCAACAATGTACAGTTGTGGCTGCTCATAATCCACCACATCTTCTAACTTACAAACACACCACCCATCGGGCAAGTTCTCATAATGCCCGTTATCACAAGGTGTAAAGTCGGGATTTATGCGTTTGAGCAATTCGATTGCGGGTTCGTCCGTTGGATCTTGCGGTACGAGCTTGCCGTGAATAGCCAAATCGAGAACTTTGCTCTTGGTTTGTGCGATGAAGGTTTGCAAGTCCGTCTTGTCCTGCTCGGTTCGGTCAATCAAGGCAAACCACCTCTCAATTTCTGCAACTATACGTTGCTGCTCGGCGAGAGGTGGCAAAGGAAACCCCATCTGTTCTAAATTGTATTTTGGTAAACCTTCACGACCACTACCCGTTATTTTCATAGATTTAGCGAAGAATGAAGATAAAACTAACGCATGAAAATATTCAGGTTCAACTAAAACAGAACGCATAATACAAACGTGTTGACTGACATTACCACAATTAAAATCAGTAGGTACTACGGCACATCTACCCAATGAACCACCAGTAATATTCAACAACAAATCATTAGCAAGCACTTCCGTGCCTTTCATTTTCTGATGAACTTCTTCGGAAATATACTTGATGTCATCATAAACAAGCCTGTCATTATATACATTTTGCGAGCGAAAAAAAGGAATTCCGTTCGCAGAATAGTTACTTCCCCTTGGTGTGCTACCGGAACCTATCTTTGAGCATATTTCTTCAATCGTCGTCCACACCCATCCACTCGGCACTTCAAACGGCACATTCTGATAATGGGGCGTATCGGTAGTTTTAGATGATTTCTTGCTGCGTTTAATCTTGCCCTCTTTGATGAGTTGTTCTTTCTCCGCTTTGATGCGTTCAAGCAATACGGAAGCCGGCTCGTCCGCAGGGTCTTGCGGTACAAGCTTTCCACGAATGGCAAGGTCGAGTATTTTTTGACGTAATTTCTTAGTGTCCATTTGATTTCGTTTTTAAAATATGTGAGACAGCGTCTCACATATTGCTATCTTCGTTCTCAAACTGTAATTTCAAAATAGCAGTTTGGCGGCTTATTTCTTCTTGCAGTTCTTGTGCTGAGGGAAGAATCAGTTTGTATTTAGTAGCGAAGAGCTGTTCGTTTCCTTTTAACACAGAATAGCGTGCGATATTCTCATCCGTTTCAGAACAAAGCACAATTCCAATAGTAGGATTATCATCCGCGCCACGCCGAAGTTCATCATACATCTTCACATACATATCCATCTGGCCTACATCCTGATAGGATACCTTATTTAATTTGAGGTCAATTAAGACAAAGCATTTGAGTAAATAATTATAGAACACCAAGTCTACATAGTAATCCTCTTGCGGAGTACGAATTAATTGTTGACGAGCCACCAGCGCGAAGCCTTTTCCCATTTCAAGTAAGAAATGCTCCATGTTGTCAATGATAGCCTGTTCAAGTTTTCGCTCTGTATAACCGGAATTACCGGGAAGCCCAAGAAATTCAAGAACAGTAGGATTTTTGATAAACTCAAATTTATCATGTTGATAAAATGACGTTTTAAGCATCATCTCGTGCTTTACATCGTCAGAAAGCTGCGACAGCATCATACGCTCATAGTATTGTGTGTTTATGTTGCGATTGAGTGTACGAAAACTCCACATTTCCTTAGCAGCCTCACGCATATACCAATCGCGTGCTTTCTTGTCAGAGACTCTCATCAGGCGTTCGTAATGCGACCACGAAAGTAATTCAAGATGATTGTCGATTTGGGCAGACGGTGTCTGCCGATTTTCCATGTCTGATTGGGCAGACACCGTCTGCCCAATTGTAAATCCTTGAAATTCGAGATAGAAACGCCTAAAGCTTTTGCAATTAGTTTCTGAATAGCCACGACCAAATTCTTCTGTAAGAATCCTTGAAGCAATAGCTATTACACGTTTCCCATATTCTGCACGAGCCTCACCGTGTTGTTCTTCTTCCACGATACGGCGACCTAAATTCCAATTTGTATTGACCTGAGTATAGTTGATGGCAGCATACGCCTTTCGTAAATTTGAAAGTACAATATTTCGCAATTCATCCGCAAAGCGAATTTCTGATGGCGTAAGCTGTTCTTCCTTTTTTTGTATTTTTTTCTCCATAATACTATTCATCCTCAATATTAGCCAAAAGTTTTTCAAGTTCAGCTACTGCATTGTAAATATTTTCACTCTTAGCCTTGATGTCGGCAATCATTTCCGACAATGGGCGGTCGAGGCTTTCGTCCGTCTGCTTTATCCAAGTAATGTCAAGGCTTGTCTTATCGCGCGTGAGAAGTTCGTCCACCGAATACTTGCGCCAACGTCCGTTGGGGTTATCTGTCTCGTTATAAGTTTCCGTGCGGTGTTGCGTGTCGCCCACCTTATAGCAAGCCACGAAGTCATCGAGGTGGTGGCGTTCCATCGGACTTTGCACCAAAGTATGCTTTACTCCCGTGCGGTAGTCATAGAACCACACATTGGCAGTCGGTGTGCCCTTGGTGAAAAACAAAACATTCGCTTTCACGCCATTGGCATAGAAGATGCCAGTGGGCAAACGGAGAATAGTATGCAAGTTGAAGTTTTTAAGCAACTCTTTTCGGATGGTTTCACCCGCGCCATCAAACAACACATTGTCCGGCAATACGACAGAAGCGCGACCGCCATTGCGAAGCGACACCATGATATGCTGCAAGAAATTCAACTGGTTGTTGTTCGTATCGATATAGAAATCATCACGGTTCAGTGCCACAGACCCGGACGGGCGGTCGCCAAACGGAGGGTTGGCAAGAATCACATCCACCAACTTTTCGGGTGCTTTCTCCAAAGAGTCCTCGCAAACAATCGGGCTGCGGTCTGTGCCGATGCCGTGGAGGTAGAGGTTCATTGAAGCCAAAGTAACCACAAGTGCGGTATTATCCACACCGTGCAATGCCTCATTGTTCAAGAAATCAAGTTCCTTTTTGTCTTGCGACTGACCTTTCATATAGTCGTAAGCCGCAAGGAGGAAACCACCCGTACCACAAGCAGGGTCGCACACAGTTTCGGTAATTTTCGGTTGTGTTACATCGACCATCGCCTTAATCAACGGGCGAGGTGTAAAGTACTGACCTGCACCGCTCTTTTTATCCTTGCCGTTCTTTTCAAGAATGCTTTCGTAGATAGCCCCTTTCACATCGCCCTCCATAATCAACCAATTTTCTTCATTGATTAAGGAGATAACTTTTTGAAGATGTACGGGTTTGTCTATCTTGTTTTGGGCTTTAGAATAGATTGTACCGATAAGGTTGCTTAGCCCGCTCAACTCTTTCAGTATCTTCTCATATTTATCAATCAAGTCTTCACCGTCAAGTTCAACCAAGTCTTTCCAACGGTTGCCCTCAGGCAAAGCCGATTCTTCCCCGTAACAGTTTACACTCTCATCGTCCATTTTGAGGAACAACAAGTAAGAGAGTTGCGTGATATAATCAGTAAAACCAACGCCCGCACCTGCGAGAACGTCAGCCAAGTTCCATACTTTTTGAGTTAAAGCCGATTGTTTATTGCTGATAGCATTATCTGTATTTTTAGCCATGTTATGCCGCTTTTGCTGTTAATATAAATGTAGAAAGGGATTCGATGGTCTCGTTCACCACAGTTATATTGCCAAACACCCTAATCAGCGCATTGGCTTTATCCTTATCCATTTCCCGTATTTCCTTTATTGTCAAAGCACCGTTGGATGCTACATAATTTACGATTTGTCGGATGACCTCAATTTGTGCATCAGACAAAAGTCTTTGACGCTGACCGTACCAAAGGTTGAAACGCTGCGCTGCTGCCGGGTACAGACTTTCCAACCGTTCTATTTGGTGATACGCTTTTCTGACAAGCTGAATAATGTTTGTCAGAGCTTTTTGTTCCTCTTTGGTAGAACGCTTCTTTACCTTTTCGGGGTAGAGAATTGCATAATTGTTCCACAACATTGAGGTGGTAAACTTTGAATCAAATTGACGCAATTTCCGTTCCAAGTCAAGGAGCAAAGCATACGTCAAAGGTTCACCCGTATTGTTGTATATGATGCGCAGGGCTTCTATTTCATCGCAATGCGCATGGCAGTATTCTTCGAAAGCCGAAACAGTGGCGGATGCTTCTTCCTGCGAAAAGCCTTTTGAAATCAACGTGTCCTCGCCCGGTTGCAGCGTGTTTACGAAACCTGCATTTAAGATGAGCAAGTATTTACGGGCTTCGGAGTGATTGACTAATGCAGCCACCAAGCCCTTACGTTCATTGTTCGGCTCGTTGATGTTTTTGTATTCCGGCAACGTACCGCTTTCCAAAGCATTATAGATTGTGGCGGAAATGGCAGACATCTCAATATGTGCCAAATCTGTAAAATGTTTCCGCTGTTCTTCGTTAGACTTGTTGTGTATGCGAGCCAAACGAGCGGCAAGCAGCCGCAAGTTATCATCGTTCACATTGCCATGAGCGAGCAGTTCGAGTAACCGCTCCAATGTAATGGTGGCGGGTTGCTCTTCGCCCGGCGTAGTGATTACCTTTGCGCTTTCCGTCACACCGACCGCATCCACCAAGAAGAAGCAATCTTTGCTGACGGCATTAGGAGTAACCGCCCGCAGTTGCTCATCACCGATTGTACGCACGCCACGTCCTTTCATCTGAATGTAAAGCGGTTCGGAAGCCACATCACGCATAAACATCACCACTTCAAGCGGTTTGACATCCGTACCCGTTGCCACCAACATACAAGTAACGGCAATGCGGAACTCCTTGTTATTTCGGAATTGTCGTATCAGTTCGTTGCTGTCATTGGCGGAGTAGGTTATTTTCTGTACAAATTGGTCGTCCTCACGGTGGAACACCTCTTTGGCAATCCTCACGATATTAGTGGCGTGTTTCTCGTTGAGCGCAAATATCAATGTCTTGGGTAAGTAGTCGAAGTTGGCTTCCCGTTGCGGTTCGGTGAACATTTCGGTATATACCGCATCACGGTAGGTTTCCAATATCAGCTTTATTTGCGAGGGATTGATGATGCTTCGGTTCAGTTCCTCCTTTGTGTAAGTACTGGTCTCCACATTGCGAATGGTTTCCACCTTGCCCGTATATCGGGTTTCACGGCGCAAAGGGTCGCCTTTTCTTATAGCCCCACCGTTTTCAGTCGCTTCTGTTTTGGTGCGGTATACCCTGCAGTCCACATTCACCCCGTCAATGATAGATTTTTCGAGGGTGTAGTTGATAACGATGTTGTTATTGAAAAACGCTTTGGTTTCGGGAATGGGGGTGGCGGTCAAACCAATCAGCCGGGCTGTGTCGAAGTATTCCAAGACGGCTTTCCAACGCCCGTAGATTGAACGGTGGCACTCGTCAATGACAATCAAGTCAAAGAAATCGTGCGGCAGTTGGAGGTTGCCCAACAACTCTACGGTTTTTCCGTCTTCGTTGGTTTCTTCTTCCTCGTCCTCGTTATCCACAATTTCTTGTCCTGTCAGCAAGGCGAAAACTCGCTGAATGGTGGATATAATCACATTAGCATCTTTCGGTATTTTGGAAGAACGCAAGCGGTTGACTCCATAAATATTATTGAAAGAGTCCCCATTTTCGGTAAGGCGGTACATACCGAATTCGCCCTCCGCTTGTTTCGCCAAGTTGTTTCTATCAACAAGAAACAATACACGGCGCATCGAAGTGTAATTCAAGAAGCGGTAAGCGGCGGTTACGGCAGTATAAGTCTTGCCCGCCCCGGTAGCCAACACCATTAAGGCGCGGTCTTGTCCCGTGCGGAAACTGGTTTCCAATTCTGTAATCGCCTCGAATTGGCAATCACGCAGTCCTTTCTTCTGTAATGTCGGTAGCCCTGCCCAAAAGTCAGTGATACCAAGCATTTTTACAATTTCTTTCGGCTTGTGTATTCTGTTAATGGCGGTCAATTCCGATTCCTTTTCACGGCTATCCCTAAAGTAAGTATATTCTCCGTTGGATGTATAAATAAGAGGTAAAGGACTTTGGTATGCTTGGTAACAAGATGGTACAGACCTGATATAACCTTCCGCCTGCTCTGCTACGACAGAAGTAGAAGAGTCAATTTCCGCACGTTTGGCTTCCAATACCCCCACAGCCTTGCCATTAATAAACAAAAAATAGTCTGCTCTAAGATTTTTTTCAAGAAGCCCCTCTCTTATAGCTGCCGCTGTAAGTGCAGGCGTATATTGGTCACGGTCGACAACGGACCAACCTGCTTCTTGAAACAGCTTGTCTATCTTTACTCTTGCCTTTTCTTCCGGTGTCATAGCTTCTATATAATGCCGATAATGCAATATTATCGGAAGTTTCTATTAAAGCGAAAACTCCTCCGCCATCCCTGCGAGGCTGACCAAAGCCTATAAGATGAGCGAAGGAGCTTCGTATGTTGTTTTAATTGTTTTCTCAGGTCATTAGCAGTCCGATAATAAGTGCAAAGGTAGCAATTTTTGTCGGCTTTCCCTTGCTCATTTGAACAAAAAGTATAAGAGAAAGCATATATGCGCAATCCATGTTCACAAGGTGACGTTTATTTGGAATTATCCGACTTCGGAGGATAATTCAGTTCCCTGCAAGGGCAAGGCGTTTTGAGTTACCCGAAATGATTCGGGTAACTCAAAACATACCTTGCTATGTTCTTTGGCGAACATAAAAATCCGTCTGAAACGGATTGGAAGTAGCCGTCGTTTCAGACAGTGTAATCGGCAACAAATGTAATTGACATATTGTATTTGTAATTAATTGGAAATGCGATAGATATATCACATTGCGTACTTTATAAATTTACAGATTGATAAGTATATCGTATTGTAGGTTGTAAAAATTACTATTCAATCGAAAATGCAACCAAGTGACCAACCGCATGATTGTTTTTCCTGTCAAGAAATTGAAAATGTAGCCAATATATCCTTATACTGATTACATAGTAGGACAACATCATTATGATAGACAATATCAGCCAAAAGTGCAGTCAGCCTAAAATGCCCCGATGGTCGTAGTAGGATTTTTAATGCGGCTCTAAGAGCAGAGGGAGTCGAGTTTCCAAACTTCCGTTTCTTGTTTATCCGACATTTTTTTATGCGTTTTCTTTTCGCATCGGTCGTTTTCGTTTCGGGTACTCTAAAAAGGTCGGGATTAGAAGATGCAAGGTTTTTCGGAAGAAATACTACCCGAAAGGATTGAGGCGTGGAGATTTCTTCCGAAAACAGAAGGCTCGACCTTGCATCTTCGTAAAATCCCGGAATTACCTTTGCGCCCCAAACGAGAATGACTGTCTGATGCGATGGGTAGAAAACGTATTCCGTGGAGGATAAACAGAGAGAAACGGATGAACCGATAGGCAAGAAAGTCCATACATCATGAGCAAGGACAGTATTCTGCCAAAACAATTCCCCAAAAAACGCAGAGAAATCACTCGAACATCCACAGAAAAGTATTATTTTTGCAATCAGTAGAGTTGATTGAAGTCTTGCAAAGCATGGAATACCGAAACATTCTGTATCTAACTAAATCGTAACCTTTTAGGGTCGCAACTCATAAAAAGACTATCTAACTCGTTTATTTTCAATTACTACAAGAAAAGCCAGTAACTTCTTGATACAAATGTAGTAATAAAAAATGAAACAGGTTCATCCTAATCTCTAAAACATGCAGGGCCAATGCTTTTTAACAAAAAAGCCTCCCCGATATTGCTACCGGAGAGGCTTCATTTTGTGTCTACCTTTTCTCTTCACAGAGATAATGGCAGATGAACTTTTTTAATTTTTTACTTTAGTATTAATATTACCGCCTGTTCACCCGTCACGGGATAATTAGCTTGAAAGCTGCACGGTAAAATTTAGAATTATTTGATTTATAAAATCTTATTCTTTTTCAGAGCAGAGATACGATTGTTCGTATCCCTACCTGATAATGAATTTTCTATTATTATTTAACGATAGCCTTAACAGCTTCTTCACCTTCAACAGCTACTACAACTACACCCTGAGGAGCAGCGATTGTAGCGTCGCTTGAAGTGATGACTGTGTTAGCTACTGTCTGACCTAAGATGTTAGTTACAACTACTTTCTTACCAGCAGCATTAGCAACACGTACAGCACCCTGCTGAGCGATTACTGTTACTTCTGATGTTGCGATTTCTTCGTTGTCTGTTGCCAAGTCTTCTTTGTTACCCTTTTCGATATTGAAGATCAAAGCATCGTCGTCATTTGTAAACTCATCAAAAACAGACGGAGCACCAGCTGTTCCAGACATAACCAGACATCCATTCTGCATCTTCAACCAAGAGCCTTCACGCGGAGCGATAACATCTGCTGCATTCGTAGCTAAAGATTCCAGCAAGAAAGCACGATCTTCTTCTACTTCATTACCTGCATTTTCAGGATTTACATGACGCATAGACCATGTTACAGTCTTATGGGTGTCACCCTGCAGATTCTTAATATACATCGGATCGTATACTCCATCTTTGACAGCTTTATGAATAGCAGCTGTATCGAATGTAGCAACAGTCATATCTGCAAACTGGCCAGTCAAGATATATAAGCTATCACCCATGTGTGCTGCTTTGACAAAGCCTGCACGGTCATAACCCTTCCAGCTATAATCTGCATCTACAGAGTCCTTGAAGTTAACCAGATATTTACCAAAATGGAACGGCAATTTACCAGCTTTGTCATGAGGACAGTTAGCAGGACGAGTTCCACCATTTGCTACGATTTCCTGGCAAACAGGACACATATCACCAGCTTCGAAAGCCTGATCCTGACGATCAATAGAGATCAGATACTGCGGTTTGATCTCGCCATTCCAACGATTTACAAATGCTGTATCAACAATAAACGACTTACCATCTTTCGTAAAGTCCGGAGTATAGATACCTAAGAAATCAATACCCTTAACTTTAAAGTTTTCATTAGCTTCAACCTGCAAATATTCTTTACGATATTTTTCTACGAAGCGTAAAGTATCAGGACCGTCACCGGCATTTCCTTCCAACACAGCAGAATTGAAACGACGATACAAAGGAGCGTCATCTTTTTCGATTGCAAAGACAGAAGTACGAGTTTCGCTCAACACCTGAGCTCTCAACTGAGCCTTCAAATCATTATCGGTTACACCGGCCTTCATTACATTACCCATTGTGTCGATCAACGCATAGTAGCAAAGTTCAGTTTCACCCTTTTCTGTTTGGTTGTTTTCTTTGAAGAAGAAAGTAGTAGGCAGATCGTTTGCAGCATCAGGAGTAGAAGTCATAGCCAACAGATGTTCCTTATTTTCAACCATCTTGCGGCCACCGCTTACTTCGATTGTATAAGAACGTCTTGTCAACTGAGCCAAATCAGGAATATAAGCAGCTGCATCAGAAGCATCATAACCATATTCTTTCCAAGCATTAGCCTTGATGATGAAACGACTCGGAGTTTCACCCAAAACATTCATCAAAGAATCATCTGCATTCAATGCGATGTATTTGTCCATTGTGTACGGATGCAAATAGTTGAATGTGTAACGATTTACACTCAATTCATCGTCAACCAACTTCTTGTAACCTACATATTCATCTTTTCTTGCGTCATCAGATACCGGAATGAAACGAACTTCAACTCCATTCAGTTTGTATTGACCATCCTTAGTACCTTTTCTCAACTGCCACCAGCTATCATTGTAAGCAGCGAACTCACGGTTTGTAACCTGTACAGGAGAATAGTCTGCACGAGCAGCTGAATGATCTTTCTTGATTACAACCCACTGGAATGCAGGCATATGATCCAAATTCATAACATCTTCATCAATTGAAGAATAGTCTGCTAAAGAATCCATTTCATAGATATGTACGCCCCAGAATTCGTTGCTCTTAACAGCCTGAATTTTATACAGACCGTCTGCAATACTTGCCAAATCATCGTCAACACCGAAATGAGCCCACAAGTTAACATAGTTTTCAACAGGTCTTACAGCAGCCACATCGTCATCATAGAAAGTAACGACATTCTTAGCTTCGTCTACCAAAGTACAATGTGACAACACTGTAAATAGCTTCGTATTATTCTGAACACCTGATTTAGGAGCAGTTGCCATACTTGGCAAAGTTGAACCATCTACACGGGCATCGTTATTCAACATTGTCCAATATGTCACCTTATTTCCTTTCTGGTTTTTCGGAGTCACGGCATTTGCCAACTCTACAAACTGAGAGAAAGATTCAACCTTCAAAGAGTCTGTCAACAGATCCTTTGTAAATTTGAAACGGAATGCATCATCCGGCAAGTTATAACCCAATGTATCAATTGTGTTATAATTATTTGCGACAATAGGATCACCATTCGCATCCTTTTTCAATACGGCAGCAGAAGTCGTCAACTGGTTATACAGTTTGAAAGATGCACCGGTACTTTCATAATAGGATGTATCTAAGCGAAGATAGTTGTAAGTCAACTCATCATTGTCATTCAACTTATTCAAGAATACATACTCTGTAGAACCACTTGTATAACCGTCTCTAACAGGGCGATGCACTTTATAAGCTCCTGTAGGCGCAGTAGCCCCTGCATACATTCCCTGTGCCTGATACTTGTCAGCAAACGGATTTTTGTCGATATCTTCAGCAAAAGAAAGCTGCATGTACTTCACGTCATCACCTTTCGTATTCAGGTCTTCAGCAGACAAAGTCCATACACCCGGCTGCAGAATTTGCAGAGAGACTGCACCACCCGGAAGTGCAACTTTTTTAGTCTCCTTTTTTGCATAAAGAATACCAGACGGATCTTGAGCTACATATAAAACAGAGTCACCGTTATGGAAATCCATAGTCAACTTCTCACTAGACTGAAGAGAAGTACTAACATTGAAACGAGAATCATACCATTTCCATTCAGTCAACACACCACCGATTTCACGAGAAGCAGTAGTCATTGATGTACCAGTCGTTGCATTTTTCGGATCAAAAGAGAAGGTAATACCCGTTGCCTTATTAGTCATAACGAAACGAGTAACACCGCCATTACCTGTTGTATTGGCAGTAACAGTCCATAGTGCAGAATCAGCTTCGGCCAAAGTGCTAATAGCTGTTGCAGTAATGCTTTCCAATGCAAAGGTTCCATCAGCTTGTTGATTAACAGTTACGACATTGGTTGCATCACTAATACCCAGCATGTAATACTTACTCTGCAAAATTTCAGAGTTCGCAGCTGTAAAAGCACTTGCTGGAGTAGTATACCCCGGTGCAGCGAAAGCCCCAACACTTGTAGCCAGCAAGGCACTGGCCAAGAGAGTAGAAAACTTTTTGTTCATAATCTAATAATTTAATTAATAATACTATATATAATGAAATTCAGTTCTATAAGTCCCTCTTTGGGATCATCCTATAAAATGACTAATGAAAACGTACGTTTTTTTTAGTCATTTTTGGGGAGGGTTTAAATGGTTTGTGATAAAAAGGTGGTTTTTCGTACTTACTAAGCTATCTGATTGATAAGAAAGAATATAGAAAAAGAAAAATCTTTGAGGAAAGAATTGCAGGTTCAAAAAGTATATGTATTTTTGTAGCTGAAAAATGACTAAAAAAAACGTACGTTTTCATTAGTCATTTTTCATACCCCGAATATAAATCTATAAATCAACATTTTACATTCGATTTTATACCTATTTTACCCCTAAAAAAGCCACTTTACGCGTACATTATATAAATCAGCACATTACTATCAATCAATCTATTACGAAAATCGCAAAAGTACCAAAACACGCCTTTTTGCAGAAAACCGCCCAAAACAGCCCTTTTTCCCCTTTTCCAAGACAGCTATTTCCTCCAAAGCACAGGTCGTCATTGTTTCAGGCTTCTACTTTTTGGTATCAATGACCAAAATCGAAAAGCCTGCAGCCGAAACTTTTGTTTCACTTAGTTCCAAGGCGTGAAACAAAAGTTTCATCCGGGGAAACCTTTGTTCCATCGGCATGAAACTAAAGTTTCAAGGGAAGGGACTATCTGAAACTTTAGTTTCAAACATAATTCAGATCTGAAACATTTGGAAATTCACTTGCAAACCATTGCTTATTCCAAGCAGATACGACCCATCTACATATCGCTTATTCTATCATAAATCTCATACTCTTTATCTTTTTGTAAGGGGTGTGTCAAAATCCCCTTGTCCCCGCGTTTGACGCGGGGCCGCAAAAGAGCAAGCCTTATCAATCAGATGTTTATATGACTGGCTTTAATGCGATCCCGCGTCAAGTGCGGGAACAGGATAGTTTTGACACACCCCCTATATGTCATGCTGATAAATCATTGTTATGTCCGAAAACAATTCTATATTCATCAAGGGAGCTCGAATCAATAACCTGAAAAATATCGATGTCGAGATTCCCAGAGATAAACTGGTCGTTATAACCGGCCTTTCCGGTAGTGGAAAATCATCATTGGCATTCGATACGTTGTATGCGGAAGGGCAGCGCCGCTATGTGGAGAGCCTTTCGGCCTATGCACGCCAGTTTCTGGGGCGTATGAGCAAGCCGGAGTGCGACTATATCAAAGGCATTCCCCCTGCCATCGCTATCGAACAGAAGGTGAACACCCGCAACCCGCGCTCGACGGTAGGAACTTCTACGGAGATATACGAATACCTTCGGCTCCTGTATGCCCGTATCGGGAAAACTATCTCTCCTGTCTCCGGGATGGAAGTGAAGAAACACCAGGTAAGCGATATTGTGAAAGAAGTCTTAGGCTACCCTGCCGGAACACGCTTTGCCGTATATGCTCCTGTCGTCCTGCCGGATGGGCGTGGCATCAAGGAGCAGTTGGAAATCTTGCAAAAAGAAGGCTATACCCGTTTGTCCATTGGCGAGACCGTTTACCGGATCGGTGAAGTATTGGCGGATGACACATTGCTTTCCTCCCCGGTGATCGAACTGTTGATAGACCGTCTGGTCGTATCGGATGACAAGACATTGAAAAGCCGTCTTGCCGATTCCGCCGAAACGGCTTTCTTCGAAGGGCACGATACCTGTATCATCCGTATCTACACATCCGAAGGAACGGTTGTAAAAGAATATTCCAAGAAATTCGAGGCTGATGGTAGGGTGTTCGAGGAACCGACCGATATGATGTTCAGCTTTAATAACCCGTTAGGTGCCTGCCCGACTTGCGAAGGTTTCGGGAAGGTGCTTGGTATCGATGAAAATCTGGTCGTGCCGGATAAAAGCCTGTCCGTTTTCCAGGGAGCGGTAGTCTGCTGGAAAGGTGATGTGATGGGAGAATGGCTGAAAGAGTTTATTGTGAAGAGCGAGAAATATAACTTCCCGATCCATCGTCCTTATTACGATCTGACGCAAAGGGAGAAAGACTTGCTTTGGCACGGTGCCCGCGGACTGCACGGCATCGACGACTTTTTTAAGTTTGTGGAAGAGAACCTTTATAAGATACAGTATCGTGTGATGTTGGCACGTTATCGCGGAAAGACCGTTTGCCCGACTTGTAAAGGGTCCCGCCTGCGTCCCGAAGCCCTCTATGTAAAGGTAGGAGGAAAGGATATTGCGGAACTGGTTACCCTTCCGATCACGGAAGCAAAAGCCTTTTTCGATCACCTTCAACTTGACGAGAACGAGGCATCCATTGCCAAACGTTTGCTGACGGAGATCACTAACCGCCTGCAATTCCTGTTGGATGTGGGGTTGGGCTATCTGACGCTTGACCGCCTGTCTTCCTCCCTTTCCGGAGGAGAAAGCCAGCGTATCAATTTGGCGACCTCTTTGGGGAGTAGCTTGGTCGGGTCTCTTTATATATTGGACGAGCCGAGTATCGGGCTCCATTCTCGCGACACTGATTTGCTGATCAAGGTGCTCCGGCAATTGCAGGCATTAGGTAATACGGTGGTCGTGGTGGAGCATGACGAAGAGATTATCCGTGCGGCCGATTACATTATCGACATCGGTCCGAAGGCCGGTCGCCTGGGTGGGGAAGTGGTCTATCAGGGTGATGTGGACGATTTGAAAACCAGTAGCAACAGCTATACCGTCCGGTATCTGACGGGAGAGGACCAGATAGAAGTGCCCCTTTATCGTCGTCCCTGGAATAATTATATCGAGGTGAAAGGTGCCCGTAAAAACAATTTGAAAGGGATTGATGTGAAGTTCCCTTTGAATGTGATGACAGTCGTAACAGGTGTCAGCGGTTCGGGTAAAAGTTCGCTCGTGCGTGATATTTTCTACGAAGGTGTCAAGCATTATTTAGATGAGGCTGCCCGTTTGATGGTTGACTGTTCCGGCTTGGAAGGCGATATGCACATGATTAAAAGCATCGAGTTCGTCGACCAGAACTCCATCGGCAAGAGTTCCCGTTCCAACCCAGTGACCTATATCGGGGCCTATGATGAGATCCGTAAACTTTACGGTGAGCAGCCTTTGGCTAAGCAGATGGGCTATTCGGCTGCCTATTTCTCCTTTAATAAGGAAGGCGGGCGATGTGAAGAATGTAAAGGAGAAGGAAAGATCACGGTCGAGATGCAGTTCATGGCCGATATCACCCTCGAATGCGAAACCTGCCACGGCAAGCGCTTCAAACAGGATGTGCTCGATGTCGAATATCACGGTGCGAGTATCTATGATATGCTGGAAATGACCGTGAACCAGGCGATTGAGTTCTTTGGACAATATCCGGGATCACAGGAAAAGAAGATCGTCAAAAAGCTGAAACCCCTCCAGGATGTCGGGTTGGGGTATATCAAACTCGGACAGACTTCATCCACTTTGTCCGGTGGTGAAAACCAGCGTGTGAAACTTGCTTACTATCTGGGCCAGGAGAAACAGGAACCGACGCTTTTCGTCTTTGACGAGCCGACGACCGGTCTGCATTTTCATGATATCAAGACGTTGCTGAAGGCTTTCAATGCCCTGATCGATAAAGGTCATACGGTTGTCATTATCGAACATAACATGGATGTGATCAAATGTGCCGACTATCTGGTTGATCTCGGCCCCGAAGGAGGAAATGCCGGAGGAAATCTGGTTTGCACCGGAACGCCGGAGGAGGTGGCCATGTGCGAGGCATCTTATACGGGAAAATATTTAAAGGATAAACTCTGATAAAAATGGAGAGGCGTGTTAGTAAAACACGTCTGTTACGATAATTCGAGGAGGGTGTGTCAATTTGATATCATTGGACGCGGATGACGCAGAATACACAGACGGACGCAGATTTATTTTGCTGATAATTAATAATATCTGCGTTGATCTGCGCTCGTCAGCGTTGTCTGCGTCCCATGAATACCGATATTTGACATACCCTCCTCAAACTATGTCTGAATTAGTAAGCAGGATTTTGTTTCGACTATTTTATTTTTTGCTCTTTTCCTGCTCTGCAACCTGATGAACGCGGTCGGCAACATATTCTACCTTGTCCAAGCCTGCGTCTTTCAGGTTCATCGCTTCTTCTTTTGCCTTTGAAGCAAGGTGGTGGAGGTTTGCGTGGAGGCAACGAAATTTACCATCATCTTCCATTTTGCGGAGTACATAACCTGTGACAACTCCGACTACCATACCGATTAATAAATCTTTCATACCATTACGTTTTTAAATGATTACTACTTTAGAAACTGTTTTGATTTTTTACAAACAGCCTGTTTTATTATTTTGCTGTTTACCTATACTTTGAGTGTCTTTTTGGCCATATCCGTCGCTCTTCTTCGTCAGATAGCCCGCTATCTTCTTCATCAGAGCGATGAATCTGATCCCAAAATACATCTCAAATCATGAGGCGAAAAAATCAAAACAGTTTTTTAGTTTTGTTCCCTCAAAACAAGAGGTAAATCCGTATTGTTTCGGTTTTTAAAGTATTTATAGGTATTGCGGGATTGTTTAGGTAAAAAATATACGGCAACCCGTTTCTTTCCGCTGAAAGAGGATTGCCGTATAAAAGTTAGGAATAAGGTCTTGGTGATTTCTTCGCGTCTTCAAAATAAGTAATATAAGTGTGTGTTTCTCTTTTCTACAGACAAAGGTAGAAGGGAGATGTTACAAAATTGTTACAGTGGGTGTACAGTCTCGTTAAAATGTTTTACTAAAATAAAGGACTGCTATTGCTGGGTCATTGAAATACTGTATTTTTGTGGGTATAACAATCAAATAAATCAAGACAATATGGCTCAGTACAAACGTATCCTGTTGAAATTAAGCGGAGAATCGCTTATGGGAGGTAAACAATATGGTATAGACGAAGTTCGTCTGAACGAATATGCGACGCAGATCAAGGAAATTGCCGAAATGGGTGTCCAGATCGGAATTGTGATTGGTGGCGGCAACATCTTCCGCGGCCTGAGCGGGGCTTCCAAAGGCTTCGACCGTGTGAAAGGCGACCAGATGGGGATGCTGGCAACGGTCATCAACAGTCTGGCCTTGAGTTCTGCCCTCGTCGCTCAGGGCGTGAAAGCCAAAGTGCTGACTGCTATCCGTATGGAACCGATCGGCGAGTTTTATAATAAATGGCGTGCGATCGAATTGCTTGAACAGGGCCATGTTGTGATTATGTCGGGCGGTACTGGCAATCCGTTTTTTACGACTGACACAGGTTCTTCCCTGCGTGGTATCGAGATCGAAGCGGATGTGATGCTGAAAGGAACCCGTGTAGATGGTATCTATACTGCCGATCCGGAAAAGGATCCGACGGCCACCAAGTTCTCGGACATCACCTACGACGAAATCTATACGCGTGGCCTCAAGGTGATGGACCTGACAGCCACCACGATGTGTAAGGAAAACAATCTTCCGATCATTGTCTTCGACATGGATACCAATGGTAACCTGAAAAAGGTGATGAGTGGTGAAAATATCGGAACGCTGGTGCATAATTAATGCTGAAATGAATAACAAACGTATATGGGTGCTTGCGAGTGCCCTGGTGGGTTGTGTCTTCACCTTGAGCGCGCAAGACCTGGCAATGAAAATAACGAAGAGATACCTCAATCTGCCGGTTTCGCATCAAGTAGACCGGGCTCTGATGACATTTGATGTGGGAGGGCGGCAAGAGCGGGCGTTCGAGATTCGTTTGGCCTCAGGAAAACCGGACTATTGGGTGTTTTGTGATCTGTCTGCCTTGAAGAACAAAGAGATAAAAATATCTTATACTGGGAATAAAACAGGTATAAACAAGATTTATCAAGCAGATGAAATAGCCGGACAAGATAGCTTGTATAAAGAAACCAACCGTCCGCAAATCCACTATACTCAACGTAGAGGATGGAACAACGATCCTAATGGATTGCTGTATTATGACGGTGAATATCACTTGTTCTACCAACATAATCCGTATGAACGCGATTGGGGGAATATGCATTGGGGGCATGCCGTAAGCAATGATTTGATACATTGGGAAGAGCTGCCGATCGCCCTGTATCCCGACGAACACGGTACGATGTTTTCCGGTTCAGCAGTGATCGACTATGACAATACTTCCGGCTTCGGAAAGAATGGTATTCCGGCGATGGTGGCTATTTATACGGCTGACAACCCGGAAAAGCAGGTGCAATGTATAGCCTATAGCCTGGATAAAGGACGCACTTGGACAAAATATAAGGGCAATCCGGTGATCGATTCTAAGGCCAAATGGAACAGTAAGGATACTCGCGATCCGAAAGTCTTTTGGCATAAACCATCAGGTAAATGGGTTATGGTGCTGAATGAGCGCGACGGACATTCCATATACAACTCCGACAACTTGAAAGACTGGACGTTCGAAAGCCATATTACCGGTTTTTGGGAGTGTCCTGAATTATTCGAACTCCCTGTCGATGGGAATAAGGACAATACCAAATGGGTGATGTACGGTGCTTCCGGAACTTATATGTTGGGTGCGTTTGACGGAAAGAAATTTACACCTGAATCCGGCAAATATTACTATTCTACCGGTTCTATCTATGCTGCCCAGACGTTTACGAATATACCTGAGTCGGATGGCCGTCGTATTCAGATCGGTTGGGGGCGTATCTCTCATCCGGGAATGCCTTTTAACGGGATGATGTTATTCCCGACGGAGTTGTCTTTGAGAACGACGAAAGACGGCATTCGCCTGTTTAGTAAACCGATCGAAGAACTTGACCGCTTGCAGACCTCAGTCGGAAAGTGGAGAGCGCTGACGGCAGATAAAGCTGATGAACTGCTTCGGCAGTATAGGGATGCAGGTACATTGCGTATCCGTACAACCCTCAAATTGTCTCATGCTACAAATGCTGGCCTGAACCTGTTCGGGCAGTCATTACTGGATTACGATATGAATTACAACCGGATCAATGGTGTGTTCTATTCGCCCGAAGACATGACAAGTATGGAAATCACGGCCGATATTATCTTGGATAAGACTTCTATTGAAGTTTATATTGATGATGGGGCTTATTCTTATTCGATGGAGCGTCGGCCGGACTTGAAGAACAGGGAAGGGTTCCATTTTTGGGGAAATAATATCGAAGTAAAAGAAATGGAAGTATACACGTTCCGATCCATCTGGGAATAATTTTAAAAATATAAAATAAGTAAATAATGAAAGATAGTAAACCTGTTGTTGTCGGTATAGGTGAACTCCTTTGGGATGTGTTGCCAACGGGGAAGCGTGCCGGGGGTGCTCCGATCAATTTTGTATACCATGCTACCCAATTGGGGGCCGAAGGATATGCGGTCAGCGCGATCGGGGACGACGTGTTCGGGGCGGAGATCGTCCAGGAGTTGGATAAGAACGGTATCTGCCATTCGCTGGGGACAGTCGAATATCCTACCGGAAGCGTGATGGTGGAGTTGAGAGACGGTATCCCAACCTATACGATTATAGAAGGTGTCGCCTGGGATCATATACCTTTGACTCAGGAAGCCATCGACCTGGTGAAAAAAGCAGATGCTATCTGCTTCGGTACGTTGGCGCAGCGTTCATCCGAATCGCGTGCGACGATTCATGCGTTGCTTTCCTATGCTCGTGAAGAGGCACTTCGGTTTTTCGATATAAATATCCGCCAGTCCTATTACTCGAAGGAATTGATCGCCAGTCTGCTGGAAGAGGCGAATGTATTTAAGATCAATAACGAGGAACTCGACCTGATGCGTGAAATGTTTTCCCTTTCAGAGGATGAAGATACGGCCTGCCGCCAACTGGTCGAGTGTTACAGCTTGCGCTATATGATTTTGACTGCTGGCAGTCGCTATAGTTCTGTCTATACGGCTACCGACAAGTCGACGATTCTTACTCCCAAAGTCGAGGTGGCCGATACGGTCGGGGCGGGAGATTCTTTCTCCGGTGCATTCATTTACTCCGTATTAGCCGGTAAATCCTTGCGCGAAGCCCATCAGACTGCTGTCGGGACAGCTGCTTTTGTATGCACGAAAGAGGGCGCATGGCCTGCTTATCCTAATAAAGACTGATCATGAAAGAGAAAAGCTTGTATATAAGGCTGATCCCGGTGATGCTTGTTTTTTTCACGATGGGATTTGTGGATTTGGTGGGAATTGCTTCCAACTATGTGAAGTTGGATTTGGGACTGACGGACTCCGAAGCGAATATCTTTCCTTCCTTAGTGTTCTTCTGGTTCCTGATCTTCTCTGTCCCGACGGGGATGTTGATGAATAAGATCGGGCGGAAAAAGACGGTCATGCTGAGCCTGGTTGTTACCTTCGTGTCGTTGCTGATCCCGTGTTTCGGCGATGGCTATATGGTGATGCTGGTCTCTTTTTCCTTATTGGGGATCGGGAATGCTTTGATGCAGACCTCTCTGAATCCACTATTGTCTAATATTATTACCGGAGACAAGTTGGCAAGCAGTCTGACTTTCGGGCAGTTTGTCAAAGCGATCGCCTCTTTCCTGGCGCCCTATATCGCCATGTGGGGAGCGACTGCGGCGATCCCTTCGCTGGGATTGGGCTGGCGTGTACTGTTTCCGATCTATATGGTGATAGCGATTGTGGCGATTTTACTGTTGGGGGCGACTTCTATCAAGGAAGAGGCTCCGGAAGGCAAACCTTCCACATTTGCCGAATGCATTGCCTTATTGGGTAACCCGTTTATCCTGTTGATGTTTGTCGGTATCATGTGTCATGTCGGCATAGATGTCGGCACGAATACTACTGCCCCGAAGATTCTGATGGAACGGTTGGGGATGGACATACATGCGGCGGCGTTTGCAACGAGCCTCTATTTTATCTTCCGTACGGTCGGTTGCCTGACCGGTTCGTTGATCCTGGCCCATTGGGCACCGAAGAAATTTTTTGTTGTCAGTGTCGTGTTGATGGTAGCTTCGATGGCAGGTTTCCTTTTGTTCGACAGCAAGGCTCTGCTATATGTCAGCATCGCTTTGGTCGGATATGGCAATTCGAACGTCTTCTCCATCCTTTTCTCTCAGGCTTTATTGTCGATGCCCCAACGGCAGAACGAAGTATCCGGCTTGATGATTATGGGACTTTTCGGTGGAACGATTTTCCCGCTCTTGATGGGCTTTGCTTCAGATGCTCTTCATTCGCAGACAGGCGCCTTGCTGGTTTTGGCAGTCGGAGTGTTTTACCTGCTTTTCCTTTTTACAAAGTTGAAGTAGTCCCGGCGGTTCGGAAATAACATATTTCCATAAACAGTTTGCCAAAAAGAAAAACTTTACTATTTTTGTTTGCCTAACAAACAAAGAAAACAAAAATATACAATCACTTATGGCAGATATAAAACAGTATGTAAAGGCGGCAGAAGAGAAGATGACCTTTGCGATCGAATATTTGGATGAACAGTTGTCTCATATCCGTGCCGGTAAGGCGAATCCGAAAATCTTGGATTGCGTGAGAGTAATGTATTACGGTGCTCCTGTTCCTTTGACAAATGTGGCTACCGTAACTGTTCCGGATGCGAGAACGATCATGATCACTCCTTGGGAGAAGAAGATTATCAAGGATATTGAAAAAGGAATCATGGATTCCGAAGTCGGTATCACTCCTGAAAACAATGGTGAAGTGATCCGTTTGGGTATTCCTCCTCTGACGGAAGAGCGTCGTCGCCAGTTGGCTAAACAGTCCAAGCAGGAAGCAGAAACTGCCAAGATCAGTGTTCGTAACGCCCGCCGCGATGCAATCGAACAATTGAAGAAGAGCATCAAAACCGACGGGACTCCTGAGGATGTCGAGAAAGACGCGGAAGCAGAAGTTCAGAAGGTTCATGACAAGTATATCAAGAAAGTAGATGAACTCTACGCTGCAAAAGAAAAAGAAATAATGACGGTATAACGAGTTGAGAGTTGAAAGTTGAGAGTTGAAAGTGATGGAATAGATCCTTGCTTTCCTCCTTTCTTTCAACTTTCAACTTTCAACTTTTAACTAACATGAGGGGATTGGTTATTAAGAATACGGGTAGTTGGTATACCGTACGCACTGACGATGGTCGCGATATAGAAAGTAAGATCAAAGGGAATTTTCGTCTGAAAGATATCCGAACCACCAATCCTGTTGCAGTCGGGGATCGGGTCAATATCGATATCAATGCCGAAGGTACCGCTTTCATCACTGAGATCGAAGACCGGAAGAATTACATCATTCGCCGTGCTTCCAATCTATCCAAGCAGTCGCATATCATTGCTGCGAATGTAGACCAGGCTATGTTGATCGTGACAGTCAACTATCCGATTACCACCACCGTTTTTATTGACCGTTTTCTCGCTACAGCGGAGGCCTATCGTGTGCCTGTAAAGCTGGTATTCAATAAAATAGACCGTTATAATGGCGGGGATCGGGAATTGCTGGACGGCTTGGTCAATCTGTATACGACGATCGGTTATCCCTGTTCTATGCTTTGTGCCCGTACTGAAGAGGGCTTGGACGAGTTGAAAGAAGACCTTAAAGGGAAGATTACCTTATTGTCCGGTCATTCAGGGGTGGGAAAATCGACTATTATCAATAAATTGATCCCCGGTGCGGATCTCCGTACTGGCGATATCTCCGAATATCATAATAAAGGGATGCACACCACTACCTTTTCTGAAATGATTCCCTTGCCGGATGGCGGTTACCTGATTGACACTCCAGGTATCAAAGGTTTTGGTACGATCGAAATGGAAGGTGCGGAAATAACTCATTACTTCCCTGAAATATTCAAATTCTCCGCTGATTGCAAATTCAATAACTGCTCTCACCGCCACGAGCCGGGCTGTGCCGTCTTGCGTGCTGTAGAAGAACATTATATCAGCGAATCGCGATATAAAAGCTACCTGAGCATTCTTGATGATAAACAGGAGAGCAAGTATAGGGAAGAATATTAGACTGCCGGCAAGCTCATCCCTGTGATCTTGCGGTATAAATCCAATGCATATACATCTGTCATGCCGGAGATATAATCGAGGACGCATTGTACTTTGCCGTAGACGGTCGGTGCGTTTGTGTCGTACTGTTCCGGGATGCGTTGCAATAGGAGCTTACTGTAGGCATGATCCTGGTTCATGACAGCTTCTGTCAGCGTATCGATCAAATGGCTGAAGATATGGTAACCGGCCAGTTCGATGTCTAAAACTTCTTTAGCGCGGTATATCTTTTTGTAAGCGGTTTTTGAGCAGGTGTCGTATGCGGCTTTTGCCTGATCGCAAATGTTATCGATAAGCGGAGTGTTGTATGTTCCGCTGAGGATGTCCTCTTCGTTCTCGAGGAAGATGCGGGAACATTCGTCAACCAAGAGGCCGATGATACAGGAACGTAAGTAGGCGATCTGCTCGTTGGTATCGTCGACCATCTTCATGACGCGGACAATATGGTCGAGGCGCTCTCCTTCGAAGAAGTTGAGGAGCAGCCGGATGGCCTCTTCTGTTGTCAGGATATGCAGTTTGCAGGCATCCTCGATATCCATGATCTGATAGCAAATATCGTCAGCTGCTTCCACCAAATAGACAAGCGGATAACGGACGAACTTGTTTGCATCTTCCGGGTTCCGGCAAATTCCTAATTCGTCTGCGATGCGCAGATAATCCTCCTCTTCCGACTGAAAGAAGCCGAATTTACCCTTCTTTCCTGCATAAACGGAAGAATACGGATATTTGATGATAGATGCAAGCGTACTGTATGTCAAGGCAAAGCCCCCTTTGCGGCGCCCGATGAACTGGTGGGTGAGCAGACGCATGGCGTTCGCATTTCCTTCGAAATGGAGGAAATCTTCATAACGCCCTCCTTCGTTGAGAATTTTTTCCTGTAACTTTTTTCCGTTGCCTTCGGCGAAGTAGGCGGAGATTGCCCGTTCTCCTGAATGTCCGAACGGTGGATTGCCCATGTCGTGAGCAAGACAGGCAGCTGAGACGATGGAGCCTATTTCCGGGAAATTGACGCTCCCGTCGGGATATTTCTGCATCAGGCCTTTGGCGACATTGTTACCTAATGAGCGTCCTACGCAGGAAACTTCTAAGCTATGTGTCAAACGGTTGTGTACGAATATACTGCCCGGAAGGGGGAATACCTGCGTCTTGTTCTGCAAACGGCGGAAAGGGGAGGAAAAGATCAGACGGTCGTAGTCTCGCTGAAAATCGGTACGTTCATGTTTACGTTCGTGATATTCCTCCATGCCGAAGCGTTTGCCGGAGAGTAATTGGTTCCAGTTCATCTTGTTTTGTTTGCTTAATAGATTAGTTCTCCTTTTCCCTGGCGGATGATTTCAAAATCGTCTGTTGTGCAGTCGATGACAGTCGAGGCTTCCGTGCCTCCGTAACCACCGTCGATGACGATGTCCACCTGGTTCTCATACTTTTCTTCGATCAGTTCGGGATCGGTGCTATACTCGATGATGTCGTCTTCGTCATGCAAAGACATGGTCAGGATTGGATTTCCGAGCTCTCGTACGAGTGTGCGGATAATAGTATTGTCCGGTACGCGGATCCCCACCTCTTTTCTGTTCTTGTAGATCTTGGGTAGTTCACTGCTGGTAGGCAGGATGAAGGTGAAGGCGCCCGGCAAGTTCTTCTTCATCAACTTGAAAGCAGCATTGCTCACTTTGGCATATTCGCTCAGGTTGGAAAGATCATAACAGATAATGGACAGGTTACTTTTCTGCGGGTTGACGCCTTTCATTTGGCAGATCTTTTCGACTGCACGCACATTCAACGCGTCACAACCGATGGCATAAACGGTGTCGGTCGGGTAAATTACGAGGCCACCGTCGCGCATGATATTGACCACCTTGTCTATCTCTCTGAGATTGGGGTTTTCGGGGTATATTTTTACGAGCATAGCATTATGAGTTGAAAGTTGAAAGTTGAAAGTTGAAAGTTTGAGAGAACACGAAGTTAACTTTCAACTTTCACCTTTCCACTTTCAACTTATTTACGGCTTTAGCCGTAAATAATGTGTCCGTTTTCGTCGGTATATTCTTCCAGACCTTTGCTGTACTGGTTCATGGCACGAAGGCTCATGCCCATGCTTGAGAAGCCACCGTCGTGGTAGAGGTTCTGCATCGTGACTTTACGGGTGAGGTCGGAGAACATCATAACGCAATAGTCTGCACATTCGTCGGCTGTGGCATTGCCCAATGGACTCATCTTTTCGGCGAAATCCATCAAATGGTCCATTCCTTTCACGCCGCTCCCGGCTGTAGTCAGTGTCGGTGACTGGGAAATGGTATTGATACGGACGTTCTTTTCACGGCCATAGATGTAGCCGAAACTGCGGGCGATAGATTCCAGCAGGCTTTTGGCATCTGCCATGTCGTTATATCCGAAGAATGTACGCTGTGCAGCCACATACGAGAGGGCGATCACCGAACCGTATTCGGCAATGGCATCCTGCTTTTTGGCAACCTGCAACATCTTGTGGAAAGAGATTGCGGAGATATCCAGCGTTTTTTCCAACATGCTGTAGTCCAAGTCGTCGTAAGTACGTTTCTTGCGCACGTTCGGGCTCATGCCGATGGAATGTAAAACGAAATCTATCTTACCCCCTAATATTTCTACTGATTTAGAGAAAACCGTTTCCAAATCTTCCACGCTCGTAGCATCCGCCGGAATAACTTCGGCGTGCAACTTCTCAGCCAAAGCATCCACCTGTCCCATACGAACGGCGATAGGCGTATTGCTCAGTGTGATCGTTGCTCCTTCTTCTACGGCTTTTTCAGCCACTTTCCAGGCGATGGACATGTCATTCAGCGCACCGAATATAATGCCTCGCTTGCCTTTCAATAAATTATGACTCATACCTTTTATTTTAATATGTTACGGCACAAAGGTAGTAAAAATGTGCAAGATACGCAATCGCTTACATGAAACCCCTTCAAGTCCGAGGCAGGATAGGGGCCCCGGATATTTATTCCCTGTAGTACACCCTTTTTACCCTCGGCGAGATCGAGGTTAGTATCTCGTATGGGATAGTCTTCAGCTTGTCCGAAAGTTCGCTGACAGGGAGTTCTTCGCCGAAGATGATGACGGTGTCTCCTTCGTGTGCGTCGGTATCGGTGACATCGATCATGCAGGCATCCATACAGATATTGCCAATGATCGGGCAACGGTGGCCATTAATCACGACCTCGCCACCACCATTGCTGAAATGACGGTCCAAGCCGTCGGCATAGCCGATCGGGATAATCGCGATGCGGGAATCGCGCTTTACATAGCTCATCCGGCTGTAGCCGATGGAATCACCTGCCGGAACGTTTTGTATCTGCAAGATAGTCGTCTTCAGTGTGCTGATGTTACGCAACCCTTTCTGACCGGAGGCACTGACTCCATACAGGCCGATGCCGAGGCGTACCATATCCATCTGATAATCGGTGAACCGTTCTATTCCGGCCGAGTTCAGGATATGCTTGATCACCTTGTATTCCAACCCGGCTTCCAGTTCTGCTGCCACGCGGGTGAACGTATCCAGCTGCTTTTTTGTGAAATCGTCGAAGATATAGGAGTCGCTGCCTACGAGATGCGAGAATACGGAGCGAGCCACTACGCCGCTCTGTTCTTTCAGGCGACGGCAAACCTCTGGTACATCTTCCGGCTGGAAGCCTAAACGGTGCATTCCCGTGTCGATCTTGATATGGATCGGATAAGAGGTGATGCCCCTGCGTTCTGTCTCTTTTATCATTGCGTCGAGCAGGCGGAAACTGTACACTTCCGGCTCCAGCTGGTTTTCAAACAAGACATTGAAGCTGCTGAATTCCGGATTCATGACGATAAGCGGGATCGAGATACCCTCCTTGCGCAGTTCTTCTCCTTCGTCAGCAACGGCAACAGCCAGGTAGTCGCAACGATGTTCTTGCAGTGTCTTTGCCAGTTCATAGGAACCAGCACCGTATCCGAAAGCCTTGACCATGCAGACCATCTTAGTCTCTGGCTTCAGCTTCGAGCGGTAATAGTTGAAGTTATGGACAACGGCATCCAGGTTCACTTCCAAGATCGTCTCATGTACTTTCTTCTCCAGCAACTCGGATATACGCTCGAAATGGAATTGGCGGGAGCCTTTTATCAGGATCAACTCGTTTTTGAATTTCTTGAAAGACGGAGATTGAATGAATTCATCCGTTGTCAGGTAAAATTCTTTTTCGATATCGAAAGCACCTCCGTACTCTTTCAGGTCGCGGCCGATACCGATAATGCGGTCGATCTTCTTCCTGCGCACCAAGTCCGCAACTTTCTTATAGAGAGACTTCGGCAGCGTTCCCGATTGCAGGATGTCTGAAAGGATCAGTGTGCATTTCAAGTCCTTTTCTACGCGGCGGCTCTGCTGGAAGTCGAGGGCGATATCCAAAGAATTGATATCCGAATTGTAGGTATCGTTTATCAACAGGCAATTGTTGATACCCTGCTTTACATCCAAGCGCATAGCGACCGGTTCGAGGCGCTTGAACTTTTCGACATCGTTCACACTCGTCGGCTTCAGATATAACATCACGGCCATACAGTGGATGACGTTTTCGATAGAAGCATCGTCCGTAAAAGGAATCGTGTATGTCCGGTCGAACCCTAAAAGCGTGCAGCGGATGATGGTTTCGGATTCCAATTTCTTGATCGATTCGATATACAAAGGCGCTTCCGAATCTGTCCGGCTCCAGGTGATCGCTTTGTGGGACAGGCAGGCCGACTCGACGCAGCCCCCGATAAAGGCATTGTCGCCGTCATAAATGATCGCTTCGCAATCGTTGAACAAAGTCAGCTTTTCCAGGCATTTCTGCGTGGAAGAGATAAAGTTCTCTTGATGTGCTTCCCCTATGTTCGTAATCACTCCGATGGTTGGTGCGATGATCGGTTGCAGACGTTCCATTTCGTCCGGCTGGGAGATGCCGGCTTCGAAGATGCCTAATGTATTCTTGTCGCTCATCTGCCATACCGACAGCGGAACCCCCAATTGCGAGTTGTAGCTCCGGGGCGAGCGGACGATGTTAAACTCATTATGCAATAATTGATAGAGAAACTCTTTTACAATCGTTTTCCCGTTGCTTCCCGTAATACCGATTACCGGGATATTGAAACGTTTCCGGTGATGGGCTGCTAACTTCTGGAGTGCTTTCAGCGTATCCTTGACGACAAGGAAGTTCGCTTCAGGCATCGACTCGAACTCCGGTAAAACAGTGCTGACGACGAAATTGCGTACACGTAACTTATATAATCCTTGTATATAATTATGTCCGTCGTTGGTCTTTGTCTGGAGGGCAAAGAATAGACTTTGTTCCGGGAATGAAAGACGGCGGCTATCGGTAAGCAAGATACTGATAGGAGCGTCATGCAATTTCTTGGCGTCAGCTCCAATTATCCCGGCGATCTCTTTAATTGAATATTCCATTCTTTTCTCTATAATTAGGTTTAGAACTTCTTTTTAATCATTTCGACTTCATTTGTCATATCAAAGTAAGGGAATTTCTCGTTAAGTCGTTCCATCTTTAACAAAGTTTGCGAGATGAATCGTTTATAGGCTTCGCTTTCCGGTTGAAACGGCTTGTGGTTAATGGCCTTTTGGATATCCTTCCATTCTTTAAGAATTGACAGCGAATCAGGTGAAAGCATGCTGCCTGTGAATCGTTCCCAGATATATTCGATCGCCGTGGTGGATGGATGCAGCATATCGTCGGCATAGAAACGGTACTCCCTCAATTCGTCCATCATGATTTCGTAAGCCGGGAAATAGGCGGTGTGTTCCGGGAATTCCTTTTGCAGAGCGTCGATGGCAAGCAGGAGGGTGGCTTTGCTGAGCTGGTTGCCGTGTGCTCCGTCTTTCCAATGGCGGATCGGACTGACGGTGAAGAGTATCTTCAGCTCCGGATTCTGTTCCCAAAGTGATAGAAGCAGGCCTTTCCATTCCGCTACGATTTCTCCTACAGAGAGTAACTGTCGGTCGAACATCTTTTCCGGTAGCTTATGGCAATTGGATACGACCTTTCCCGAACTTTTCAGCTTGTAGACCCATGCCGTGCCGAAAGTAAGGATCATCCGCCGGGCTTTCCGTATCGTGTCGGCGGAACTGAACAGCCGTCCGTTGATGTTGGCTAAGCATTCCGTTTCCGAAGGTGAGGAAAAACGGCTGTGATGGCTGAAGCTATGGTAAATCCCTTCGTGCCGGAAAAGATCATCTCCTGTGAACCGTTCCGGACGAAGTAGCATACGAATCGCTTCGGCTATGGAAGACGGATTATAAAGCGTACCGAATGGATTCAGATCGGTCTTGAACTTATTCTCCTCTAACATCTTTCCGATATTCTCGGCAAAGCAGGAACCAAGCAAAATCGTCTGCTCCGTATGGGAAAATGTGAACGGAGCTTTCGGGAGGGGGATGCGGATGTAAAATTCCATACTACTGTCAATACTGATTATAATACTACAAATGTAACGTAAGATTGGTATTGGGCAAGTAGGTTTTGTCAAAATGTTACTGCCACCCCATCAAAATCGGATTAGTACCCCATATTTTGGGAATTAGTATAGCGGGTAATATTTTTTAACGTTTCAGAATGTATTGCCTTGCGACAATAAAGCTGGCAGAATGATAGTTGGTCAAGGCCGGTTTTCCCTCCTGTTTTCCGATGTTTTCCCAAAAACAATGTTTTGGGGCTTGTAGTGTTACTTGAATAAAAGAACGTAAATTGTTGTGGGTAACGGATATATGGTTGTTTGTGGAAAATGACAAAAAAGGCTGTTTCTGATGGGTAAAAATGGCCTATTTTTAGTTTGTAAATAATTGGGAATAAAAGGGATAAGAGATAAAATCAAAATGACTAAAAAAACGTACGTTTTAATTCGTCACAAAAATACGCATACTTTTTAAACCTGCAATCCTTTTCTTAAAGTTTTTTCCTTTTTCTATATCCTTTCTTATCAATTAGATAGCTTAGCCTGTACGAAAAACCTGCTTTGACTGACAAACTCCCTAAAAATGACTAAAAAAAACGTACGTATTTACTATCAAAGTACAAAAGTTAACAGATAGCCTTGCGTACATTATATATAAAGGGAAAATTATTCTTAATACATTATTTACTAACTAATTAATTAAGTTATGAACAAAAAGTTTTCTACTCTTGTAGCCAGTCTGTTACTGGCAACGACTGTCGGAACAGGTTACGCTCAGGTTCAGAAAGGGACGATTTCTGAAAGACCGGATATGGCGTATATCAATGCCATTGAAGAGGGTAAGTTCTACCAGTTGACAAATGGTACGAAAGTTCTGATTATGGAACAAGCTTCCAATGGGACTTACGTCTTGAAGTATGTTGATTTTAACAAGGCTGAATTGGCTAAATCTTTGTGGAGCATCAAAGCTGAAAAGAAAGGTGCAAGTGGCTTGGTTTTCCAATTTGTAAACTTGGCGAGTGGTTTGCCTATTTCTTTTGATTCTGATGAAATTAAGGGAAATGGTGTTACTCCTATTTCTGAAGGAACGAACCAATGGGTTTGGGCTCGTGGAGTAGCCGGTAATGCAGCCAATCAGTTTTATGCAATGGAAGCATTTTTCGGCGCAGAAAATGACTCGGTTATGACTTTGACTAGTGGCCGTGACGGTGTTGTATCTGCTTTCCGTTATGCAACAAAAGACTTTAGCCAACAGATTGCTGATCGTCGCTTGAAATTTGTAGCAAAAGAAGCTCGTGAAGTTTATTTGAATGCATATGATTTGAATACGATGCTACAGACTATGCCGGAAGATAAGCTTCAATTGACTTTTAATGCTGAACCGAAAAAGGCACAATTGGATAATGAATTTACAATTCGTCAGTATAAGGCTGAAGATGCTGTAGCGGAAAATTCATGGTCAATCGGTACGGTTTCCGACTTGCGTGAGAAAAAGGAGGCTGCAAGTAAGGCACTGGAGAAAGCAAATCTTGCTTATTATGAAAAAGTAGATGAGGGTTCTGCTGCTGATGCTGAATTGAGAAAACTTTTGGCGGGTTGGAATGAAGCCGGTGAAAAGACTGATCGCCTTGTAAAAAAAGTTGCTGATGCAAAACAGGTAAAATATAGTGCATACCTTTTATATTCTGACGCGGATGAAGAGGTCGAAGCTCTTCAAGCGGAAATCAGTGCAAGTGAAACAAATGAAGCATTGTTGGAACAATACAATGAGGCTTCGAAAGTTAAGGCTGAAGCTGATAACAATCTGGAATCTGCAAACGAAAAAACAAAAGAATTAGAGGGGATTGTCGATAAAAAGCAAGATGTTTTTGAAGGATTATCTTGGATTTTTCAGCTTGATGAAAAGCTTGAAGCTCAGAAAGCTTTAAATCAAGCGAAAAATGATTTAAAGAAACATGAAGAATCATTACCTGCTTTGCAAATGGCCGTTGAAAGCGCACAAAATAAAGTTGATGAGGCTGTAGATGCATTGAATGCAAAGGACGACTTGGCTTCAGAATTGTCTGCTGCGATTACCAAGAGAGATGAACTTTATAAGGATTACATGACAAAGTTGTCAACTTATAAGAATCTGAGAACTCAATTGGATGAAGCTAAAGACGCAGAAGAAGAGCTTTACGCAAAAGTGGATGCGTCTACAGAAGATGTGAATGGCATTATAGCAGAGATCGACAGACTTTTGAGAATCAAAAAAGCTGCAACACGTTGGTATTTTGTGGCTGTAGATAATTATGCAAATGCTCAGTCTATGGGTGAAAACTGGTTGTCTCTTTGGACTGGAACAAAAGATGCTAAGGGCAGAAAGCAATACCTGATGGTTGATACAGCTTATATGGAAGATGCTTCTGTTTTGGGCGACAAACACCAGAAATTTGCAATTACGCATTATGACGATTTCTCTAACTATTGCAGCCATGTAGCAAATTATCGTGATATCAACGGACGTTTCAATTTCCGCTTCAAATATTATCCAAGTGCAGACTCTTTGGTTATCACTGCTGATGGTGGATATGATAAACCGGAAACTGTTAAATATTGGGCTGATCGCGTGTACGCAGGACCTGTTGCCGGACGTAACTTTGTGAAACTTGCTAATTTGGGCGACAGACAGGAAGTGTCTTTGGGTGCTCCCGATGCAGTGAAGGGTACAAGAGGCTATACGCTGAATACTCGTATTGGTTTAGGACTTCAGGTTGCTAACAAGGATGCCGTTCCGGCTGGTGTGTATTTCATCGATGTCGTAAATTCTGACGACAAGCAGAGAAACGGTGCCCGTTTGATGCTGGATTTGGATGGACAAACATTGACAAAGGTTGCTCCGGCAGAATGGGATGTTATGAATTTCGCACATATGCCTGCTGCAAAATGGGTCGTATCAGAGTCTACAATTTATAACAATACACCGGTTATCCGTAACCAGGAAAGTACAGAACGCTTGAATGATTGGGGTACTTACCGGATTGTAAGCGTGAAAGACGGTGTAATTACACTGGAAGTAAAATATTTCAATTATCAGGGCAAGCGATTTACTGAAACGGTTAAGCTGACTCCGGTTACCGATGTGAATGAAAACGGTTACTATCATGCAAGCTTCACGGCCAATACAGATACATTGGTTACGTTCACATATCTGAATATCGCAGGAAACTTGTCTGTACAAATTGGAAACAAGGCTGTCGGAGAAGATACTATCTTGCGTGTGGCTGAAGGTGAAGGCACGAAGTTTGTCTTTGAGATGGCAAAACCTGCTATAGAAAAGTATGGTGTTGATAAGGCGTTTGAAAAAGGACAGTACTATATCCGTGTAAACGATGCGGACAAACTGACTAACAATTTCAAATATGTACAGATTTCCGAGGTTGACGGTACTGAAATGTTGGTTGTTGCAGGTAAGGAAACTGCCACTCCGTTCTATTTGAAAGAGGTGAACTGTGATGAAAACGGTGTTCACTATTATGCCCTGTTGGCTGAAAGCAAGAAAGCCGGTGTTATCGATGCTTCCGGTCTGATCAAGGCTGAAAACTTGATGATTGAAACTCGTACTTCTGCATTTGCAGTGAATGAACTGAAGACTCGTTTCTATCGTGAATTCACGGAAGAAGAACTGAGCAATAACAATATGTTGAAGTTCTACCGTACGGCTTCTACTGAAAAAGAATACCTGTATGCTGCCGCTCCGGAAAACGATATGACATTCTTGGCTGTAGAAGGTAAGGGTGACAATGCTGCCGCTGCTGCTGAAATGACTGTGATCCCGACAACTGAAGCTGGTGTATTGATGCCGCAGTACTTTATTGCTCGCAATGTGGTGGAACAAGCTGGTACAATCGACTTCTGTGGTGAAGAACATAAAGCTTTAGAGGATTCTTTAGCTTGCCCGCATACAAAATTTGTTCCTGATACTGTATTCGGCGACTTCTTGGTAAACTTGAAGATTGATACAAAGAAATATGGTAAATATGATTGGGAAGGCCAATACACTCGCCTGGCATTCTTGAAAGGTTATGCAGTGAAAGAAAAAGGTGTCCTTCCGGGTGAAGGTGAATATACGAAATTGTATATCGACGGCAAGGAAGTTTCAGCTGACAATGCACATAGCGCAACCAAGTTCGAATTCCGTCTGATCAATGACAATGAAGAACAAGATTTCTTGATCGAGTCTGAATCTCATAACAAAACTTATTTTGATGGTGGTGTTCGTCCGAAGGATGGTGGTTGGGTTAAGATCCAGAATGGTGTTCCTGTTATTGTTGCAGCTTCTTATGAAAATGCTATCCAGGGTGATGTGTTCAACGCAGATGTAGCAGAAGGTGGTGCAACAGCCAACGACGAAATCACAACTTCTGAAATAACCGTTATCGCAGGCGAAGGTAATGTAACAATCGTTAACGCTGCCGGTAAGAAGGTTGTTGTAAGCAACATCTTAGGCCAGACAGTAGCC